>ERZ780212.363-NODE-363-length-46860-cov-9.960880_pt1 | contig 46860 bp, 50 predicted proteins | sample MGYA00511364_ERZ780212 | MGnify/ENA primary metagenome ERZ780212 (study PRJEB29588, sample SAMEA2147991) | human gut metagenome | biome: human gut; feature: human-associated habitat; material: faeces | place: Denmark | collected 2008/2010 ... | reverse complement strand
TGAATTTATAGTGGAAGATCCGAGCTGCTTGTCGATTGATTCAAAATACCAGTTTGTATATATCTTTTAAAAGGTATATGATTAAGAAAAACGGCAGGAGGTATCTGAATGAAATCAAATAAATATTGGTCTATCGGTGCACTGATTACAATGCTTGGAACTTTTTATACAGGTTATAAGGGATCAAAAGAAGGCCATAAGTACTTTGCAGCAAGTTCTTTGCTTTGCATGATTATGGCTATTTATACAGGACACAAGATGATTTCTGGTAAAAGTAGGAAGAAAAAAGAAGTTTCAGTAGAGAGTGTTGAAGATTAAAAAACAAAATATTTTAATAAATAACGCCGGTGCGGGATTTTTGATATCCAGTACTGGCGTTATTTATTCTACAGGGGCTTGGGGGTGTAGCCACCAAATATACTATTCGTTTTCTGCTTCGGCAAGTTTGTTAAGGATCCACTCCCTATTGATAACTATTTCATCATCATCGCGGAGATCCTTGAAATCATTGCAGTGTGAAGAAGCAAATTCATACATATTGTCAATGTCAACTGCACCAGTAATCTCACCCTTATTAATGATTACAAGAATATTTGTTCCGTCGTCGTCGACAGCAAAGCGCAGTTCATCAAATTCTATATCGGGATCATTTTTGAGAATAGAATCTGTCGCAAGTAATTTAACAAGTTCCATTACCCTGTCATCTTTACCTGCATCAAAGATCTGGATCTTTTCAACGAGCTGATTTGCTGATGTCACAATCCGGTATAAGTACTTTTCGGTACGATAATCAGCCAAAGCATTTTTTTCATAAAATATTTCATATGTCTTCTTTACTTCTGATTCAGGAACCAGATAAATCATGACAAGATCTTCCATCTGGTGATAGAGTGTGGAGTAGTTTAAACGAAAGGTCTCTCCACAGCTCGGGCAGGTATAAAGGAAAATAGATTGATTAAGTACCTTCTCTTTCATTTCAGGATCCAGTGCAGTATTAATACTGTCCCAGAGCTCAAAATCTCCCTCATGATGGCAGGAAGGACAAGTTACCTTTTCTATATGATGTCTTGACATAAATGATCCTCCTTTCAGTGAGATAAATCTATAGTTTTTCTATTGTAGAATAATCTTATCCGCTATTATTTCGCCAGAAAATTACTCTGTATCTCCATCGGCATATGATAAGCCTGGCCTCGTTTTGTCAGGCTGTATAGTTTAAAGCTCATGAGTTCCGGAGTCGCATTCAAAGAGCTGCAGAGTCCGAAATAATCCAGGTCTTCGTTCTGAACCATATCTTCAATCTCCTCATCATCAATCAGAAGATCGGCAGCAAACAGATTGGCCTGGTATTCTGTATTATCCGTCATATTGTAGAGGGTATCATCTTGCATTGGAGCCATTTTCAGCTGGGAACGATGCAGGATGATATGCCCTAATTCATGGGCGGCAACGATCATCTTTTCTTCTTCTGAAAGGAAACTGCTGATCATGACATAGATTGTCTTACAGCTCATAAAACAGTATCCTTTCAGTGTCTTATATCTGGAAGTTTCACCGACCACAATGTTCATCTGATCCATGATCTCAAATGGATCTCGGGTTCCATATTTCTTGATTAATTTCTTTGTTTCTGTATATATGTAAGTGTTTCTCAAATAAATCACCTCAAAAGTAAAAAATAAAAAGGGCAGAAATATCCTTGTAACTATAAGGTAACAGATTAGGTGTACAATAATCCCGCCTTCTATTATTTTTCCTCTTGGTTTTTCAGATATTTTTTCGGTGTAAATTTCTTTGCACGTCTTTTGGAATCCAGATAAAGGCTCTGGATCTCATCCATAAAAGCTATTTTATCTTCGTCTGTCAGTGATCCACCGGCAAACATAGCTGCAGCCTGTTCCAGAATCTGCTGAGCCTGTCTGGCACCACGGTTACCAAACTGTTCGGATGCTTCTGTGATAAAAGCTTCATTCTCACTCATGAGATAAGAAACGTCACACTGTAATGCATCTGCCAGTTTCTGATACAGAACATTTTGTTTTGGAAAACGTCCTTCTACTTCCCAGGATCGAATGGTCCTATATGAAACACCAACCATACTGGCCAGTTCCTGCTGACTCATCTTTTTTTCTTTTCTTAATGATCTTACTTTTTCACCGAATGTCATAAACATACCTCTTTCTAAGCCTTGTCTTATAAGTTTCATTAGCCGCCTCAAGGCAAAACGGGAAATGTGTCTCCTAAAAATTAAAAATTAATCTTGACAAAGGGAAATATCTCTCCTATAATGTGAATCACAGATAAGGGAAACATCTTTCCTATAAGATACACAATATTTCCTCTTTTGTCAATGGATATGTGAAATGAATTTCCTGTAATTCAATGAAAACAGGAAGGATAGACAATCATTGATAGTCAAAATGGGATACATGTTACAAAAAGAGGAAAGACGTATGGGAGGTGACAATGTGAGTCAGGATCAGACTTCTATTATCTGTATTGATCTAAAGTCCTTTTATGCTTCTGTAGAATGCGTAGAACGTGGACTGGATCCGTTTAAAGCAAACCTGGTGGTTGCAGATCCGACCAGATCAAAGTCAACAATCTGCCTGGCAATCACTCCGGCTATGAAGTCTCTTGGCATCAAGAACCGGTGCCGGATCCATGAGATACCGGATTGTGTAAAGTACATCACAGCCATGCCAAGGATGCAGCTGTATATGGATTATTCCGCAAAGATCTATGGAATCTATCTGCGGTACGTCTCAAAAGAAGATATCCATGTGTACAGTGTCGATGAGTGTTTTATTGATGTGACAAACTATCTGCAGCTTTATCATCTCACTGCAAAAGAAATGGCGGTAAAGCTTATGCAGGAGGTTATGGAGGAAACAGGTATCACTGCAACCGCTGGTGTGGGAACCAATCTGTATCTTGCTAAGATCGCAATGGATATCGTAGCAAAGCATGTGGATGACCATATTGGAATCCTGGATGAATTCTCTTACAGAGAGCAGCTATGGGATCATAAACCATTAAGTGACTTCTGGAGGATTGGATCCCGGACTGAAAAAAAACTGGCCGGTTACGGGATCCATACGATGGGCGATATCGCAATGGCTTCTTTAAGATCCGAAGACTGGCTGTATAAGATGTTTGGGATTGATGCAGAGCTGTTGATCGATCATGCATGGGGCTATGAAACATGCCGGATGAGTGACATCAAGAACTATCATTCGGAGGAACACAGCCTTTCAAATGGTCAGGTGCTGATGCGAAATTATTCTTTTGAAGAAGCACTTGTAATCGTAAGGGAAATGACAGACAACCTGGCCCTGGATCTGTTTGAAAAAGGACTGGTGACAAGCTCTCTCACCTTATGGATCGCATATGACCACAGGTATGAGCATGAGGCATCCAAAGGAACCGTAAAACTCGAAAGAGGAAGTAACAGTTCAAAAAAAATCATGGATGCAGTGGAAGATTTATATCTCAGGATTGCGGACAGATATACCGGAATTCGAAGAATCGAGGTGTGTGCGAACAGGGTTGCTCCTGAAAATTATGTGCAGTACAGCCTGTTTGATGATCCAAAACAGACCGATAAAGAACGGCATTTACAGGAAGCAGTATTGAATGTAAAGCAGCGTTATGGAAAGAATGCGATCATGCGTGGATCTAACCTGCTAGAGTGTTCTACTTATCGAGAACGCAATGAACAGATTGGTGGTCACCGTGCTTAGAGGAGGTGCAAAAAGTGCTGGCAAGTGCATATCAACCGTATTTATATTTACCAAGACCGGTTTCCAGGAGGCATCCCATGGATGTAGGACGCAGGGCAAAACAGTTTGCTCCATTTGCGGCACTTCGTGGACTGGATGAAACGATCCGGCAACAGGAAATCATTTACGAACCGAAAAGAGATTTATCTGAGGAAAAGAAAAATGAGCTGGATATGAAATTAAGGATTCTGACATATGGAATGAAGATACAGGCGACTTATTTTCAAAAGTTCTGGAAGGATCCATTAATTGGTCAGTACCATACATTATCTGGAACCGTAGAATTTTTTGATCCATCAGTCCACTTACGGATCGATGATACCGAGATTCAGATTCAGGACATCTGTGATCTGACTGGTGATGTATTTGAAACTATTGAAATATCATGTTAATTAATCACAGCGGAATTTTTTATACCGGAAAGAGTGTGTGGTAGCTGGTGGAAGGATAAAAAAGGATGCACAGATCGACAAAGCAGATCTGATCAGAATAGAAATCGTGCTGTTCGTGTAGCTTTGGCACTTACGGAATGGATGGCATGATGCTCATAAGGCGGATTTGATTTCCCTTTGGTCCGTTGAGTAATAAATGGAGAAATATCTTATTGCTTAAAGGAGGAAGCCTATATGGGATCAGGTGCTATTAAATGGCATGTACACTGCTCTGTATGCGGAGCATTTATTGAAAAGAGCGCACAAAGCGATTCAGAAGTGGAGTGCAAAAAATGTCGCAGTACATTGGAGATATTTGTAAAGGATGATATGGTGTCGGTTCGTCCGATCCACATCCGAGATGAACAATTAAAGTCCAGGATGCGGACGTATTCCCGAAAGATGATGAATCAGGGATCATAACAGAATAGAATGAGCTGTCTGTAGTAAGCGTTGGATTTGGCAGGAACCATCAAGAACGCACCAGGCAGTAAGAGTTTGTCAAGGAGCTGAACCTGACTGGAATCACTAAGAGCCCGGCAAAACATTTACGGATACACTGCAAGATCAGAAGTATTTTCTGGTTTTGGAGATTGTTGAAGTATTTGTTTTGTCGGGCTTTTTTGACGTATTTCGAAAAATTTTTAAATTTTTTGTCGTACCCCACTGTAAAACAGGCTCTCAGCGTTTCGTTATATAGCGGTTGAATTCTTTTTTGCAAAAATAATTGTAAATAGAGATTTTGATAATATGACACAAAGGAGGAAACAAAGATGACTGAAATCGAATACCAGGAATTTGTAAGGCATTGTCCTTACGATGCTATGGGCGATTATTCCATGTTTCGCAAAGAGCAAACAGAGAATAAATCAGAAGATGCACATAGCAACTGAATAAGCCAGGCAGTCTGGCAAACTTAATCTAAACGCAGATACATGCGTTACAAAGGAGTCACGGACTCCCGTTCAAAAAAAACGGGTGAGTTCGTGATCTCTTGTGCTGCAGTTCTTTATGTCTGTGCAGGAATTTTATAAAAGATGGAATGGACCACCCGGAGCCGAAAGGCAGAAAGGTGGTCATTATGTTGACATTAAAAGAACTGAAGAAAATCGTGAAAGTTGCTGATGTGGAGAAGAGAATCCCAAGCGTGAAATCCTTGAAGGAACACAAAGTTGTAGTAAAGGAAATGATCAATGCAGATACAACAATCTCTGTTTATGATCACGGATATGTACTTTATACAGCAGGAAATCAATCAACCGTATTTCCACTTCATAGTTGTGATGACTATGAATATGTGAGTGTAACTGGTGATAACAAGGAATTCAATAAAGAGTTCTTTGATAATGAAAACTGGTATATCCGTCTGCTGATGGAGGCTGAAGACCGTATGGCATACAGCCAGAGCAAAATCAGCACCAATCATGGTGTATTTTCTAACAGCGATGTTACAGATGATGCGGAGATTATGAGAGGATCTTCAAAAGATTTTGTTGACGATGTTATCGACAGAGAAATTCTGCATGCGCTGATCAAGGAATTGACAGAGAGGCAAAAGATGGTACTCAATCTGGTTTATTTCGAAGAAATGCGTCAGCAGGATGTCGCAGATTATCTGGGAATCAAACAACAGAGTGTAAATGACCTCCTGAACAGAGCATTAAAAACGATGAAAAAAAAGGCGGAAAACGAAGAATTTTAAAAAAATTTCAAAAAAATTGAATTAGACCACTGTAAAACAGGCTCTGAGCGTTTCGTTATATGAAGGGTTTGCATAGAACACCTTCATGTACCTTGAAAAATGAATAGCCTGCCCGGAGTGATATTTGATTTGAACATGCATAGAGCGAAAAGCTGCGTGTCTGCCAGAAGAAAACGTATCAGAGATGGAAACTGATATAGGAACGGATCCGGGAAAGAAAACAGGAAAACGCTTAAATCTTAAATAAAAATAAAATGTCTGAATCTAAAAAGAGGATGACAGTAGAAATCATGTGGCGGTATTTGTGACAAACAGGTACCGCCATATATTTGTGCTGTTATCTCAGCTTGTGCTGACTGTCCCAAATAGCACAAATTTCAGGAAAGGAGGCGATCATCTTCGTATAAAAGATAATATGCAGAAACTAACAGATAACCATACACAAAAGAATCAGAAAGGAAGGATTTAAGAGAATGAACGTGAAAAAGAAAGCACGCAGGGTGATGTCCGGTTTACTGACTGCAGTAACGGTTCTATCGACGGTACTCTCTCCCGCTGTTGCCTATGCTTCTGATGATGCTGGATCTGTAAAAAAGATTCCGTATTATGAGGAGATCAAGGATCAGTTGGATGAAGATGAAGTGGTAACTGCAAAGGATTATGAGATCAAGGTTGGAGACAATTTCGATGTAAAGAGTGATTATACCGGTCTTACGATTCAGGATGACAGCAAAGTAAAAGTTACATTTCAGGAAGCAAAAGATACGGACGGGAATGATTTTTCTACCGATTATGCCAATTCCTATAAGGCAGTCTATTATGTAGAACCACAGACAACGGATCACCCAACCTACCAGATCAATCGAAAGATCGTGGTAAAAGAAGCGGATCAGCAGAAAGATTCGCAGTCAGAAAGTTCTTCTAATCAGGATGCAGGTTCTTCCGATAAGACAGAAACAGAGGATTCTGAGGCTGACTCGTCTACAGAGGAAACTGGTGCTGCTGACACGGAGAGCAAAACAGAGCTGACAGAAAAAGAATTTGATGCAGAGATCGAAGCAACGGAGAATCAGGAGACCGTTGATCCGGAAACAGGGATCACACTCTCAGAGGTTATGCAGGAAGCTGTTGACCAGGAAGTTGCTCTTGCAGATCTTGAAGCAGGCGAAAGTATTACTTTTGATATGCCAATGATGCTTGCTTCCGGTGAAACAGGAACAAAATCAGTCACAGTCACAGCCGGTTCCTGGTACTATTACGCAGATTATGGATTAGGTTCTTATCTGACTTGTCCATATTATGTGAAATGGGGAAGCATCAATGCGACAGCATACTGTGTTGAACCATCGAAAAAAGGACCGGGAAATGGAACTTATACAATCCAGAAACTTGCCGATGGAAAGACACTTGCAAAGGTCTGCTATTACGGAACAAAAGCAAGTGATGAGAATGGTTTCTTCGATGAGAAACATCCGGATTTTCCGGCAGGAAAGAGATTCATCATTACCCATCTTGCAGCAGCTTATGCAAATGGATCCAGTGACTGGGCATCCGGAACTAATGCAACAGGAAAGAACCTGGCAATGGAGCTTTACAATTATTGTGTAAATATGCCGGACATTCCGTCTGTAGATATGAGCTTTTCCGAATCTAATGTAAAGGCTTATGTGGAAGGAAACAGCCAGCGAACAAGCGTGATCACATTCAAAGCAGATAAACTGCAGACAATCACATTTAAGTTGCCAAGCGGTGTAAAGCTTGTAAATGTGACAACCGGTAAAACCAGTGCTGCAGGAGCAAGTGTAGAAATCAGTGGAGGTACACAGTTTTATCTGACAGCACCACTTGATCAGGCAGAGAGCGTCAGTGCTACATTTTCTTCTCGGATGAAGGGAAGCATTGATAAAGAATACTCTGCTTACAAGATTGTAACAGGATCTGGAACACAGGACCTGGCTCTTGTTTTCGGTGAAGGTGTCGGAAATGAGAAATATGTGGATTTTAAAGTAACCTGGACAAAAGAATGCAAGGTATCCATTGTAAAGAAAGACCAGGATACAGGCAACGCACTGGCTGGTGCAGTGTACGGGATTTATTCCGATGCTGCATGTACAAAGCTGATTGCAGAGATGCCTGCAACTGATCAGAATGGTGCTTCACAGCTCACAATGGAAAAGACACAGGAAGTTGTTTATCTGAAAGAAATCTCTGTTCCAACAGGGTATCAGATCGATACAAAGTCTTATAATGTGACTCTTGCTATCGGAAAGACAACGACCAAAAATGCAACGGATAAGCGAACAAATGCAAAGCTCAACATTGCAAAACAGGATGCTGAGACAGGCAATGAAGCCCAGGGAGACGCAACACTGGAAGGTGCGGTATATGGTCTTTATGCAAGAGAAGACATTGTTCATCCGGATGGAAGAACCGGAACAATCTATAAGAAAGACACCCTGATCACATCCCTGACAACGGATAAGAATGGCGAAGCTTCTGTATCAGATCTCTATCTTGGAAAGTATTATCTGAAAGAGCTTAGTGCTCCGGTGGGGTACGTACTGGATCCGACAGAACATGATGTGGACTGTACTTACGAAGGTGCTACTGTTCCGACAGTAGAAAGAACTTCTGTATGTAAAGAAACAGTCATTAAGCAGCCGTTCCAGATCATTAAAGCCGCAAACAATGGAAAGACCGATGCAGATCTTCTTAAGGGAGTTGGTTTTTCAGCATGGCTTGTCAGTGATCTGAAAGTAAAGGCAGATGGAAGTTATGATTTTGATTCAGCCAGACCGGTTGTACTGACTGCAGATGGACAGACAGAAATGTTTACCGATGAAAAAGGATATGCAAAATCGATTCCGCTTCCATATGGAACTTATGTGGTAAGAGAAACCACAAGCAAACACAACTATGCACCGGTTGATGATTTTGTAGTGAAGATCACAGAGAATCATCCGGATACACCGCAGACATGGCGAGTGCTTCTGGATAAAGAATTCAAAGCAAAATTAAAGATCATCAAAAAGGATGCTGAAACACAGAAATCTGTACTCCTGGCGAATACCGAATTTAAGGTATACGACCTGGATAATCAGAAATATGTGGAACAGACAACATCCTATCCAAAGCCGACGGTACACAAATCTTATTTCACAAATGAGGAAGGATATTTGGTACTTCCGAGAAATCTGAAACCAGGTAACTACAGGATTGAGGAAGTGACAGCACCCGATGGGTACACAATATCCAAAAACTATGTGACAGTCGCTGTTGATACAGATACTGCTTATCTGACCGATCCTGTCACAGGAGATGCAGTCATTGATGTGGAATATACCAACGCCCCGGTCAAAGGTCAGTTAAAGATCTATAAACAGGGTGAAGTGTTAAAAGGATTTGAGAAGGATTTCCAGTATGAAATGACTGGCCTTGCAGGTGCAGAATTTGAAGTCTATGCGGCAGAAGATATTTATACTGCCGATCATCAGGTAGATGCAGATGGACAGAGAACTCTGTATTTTGCAAGGGATGCACTGGTAGCAACCGTCACAACGGATGCAGATGGTTATGCAACCGTAAAGAATCTTCCACTTGGCAGGTACTATGTTAAAGAGAAGAATGCACCGGACACTTATGTGTTAAATACCGTGCCGGAAAATGTCGAATTTGCTTATGCGGATCAGGATACTGCAGTGATCGAGAAAGAAATCTCTGTCACAGATGAACGACAGAAAGTGTCGATTACTGTCGAAAAACAGGATGCTGAGACAGACAATACAGTAGCCGGAGCAGTGTTCGGTATTTACAATGCAAAAGACATTCAGACGAAAGATGGAAAAGTGATCGTCAAAGCAGATACTCTTTTACAGAAAATGACTTCTGATGAAAAAGGTCAGGCAGCATGCACACTGGATCTTCCACTTGGAAGCTATTATGTAAAAGAACTGAAAGCACCAGATGGATTCGTATCTTCGGATGAAGTACTGAGATTTGATGCTTCTTATCAGGGGCAGGATGTACAGACAGTAACATTAAAATCCGTAAAGAAGAACCAGCCGACAACTGTTGAGATCACAAAATCAGATGCAACAACCGGTGTAGAACTGGATGGAGCTTATCTGAAAGTAACGGATGAAGATGGAAATGTAGTAGATAGCTGGACATCTTCCAAAGATGCACCACATGTGATCAAATATCTGAAAGTGGGTGAGACTTATACCCTACATGAAGAGTTTGCACCGCATGGTTATCTGGTAGCCAATGATGTGACATTCACAGTCAAAGATACCGGAGAGGTTCAGAAAGTGGAAATGAAGGACGAGGTACCGGTTGGTGAACTCATCATCAACAAAAAGGGAGAATTCCTGGATTCTGTTACACTGGCCGATAAGGTCAAAGGTGTGGTGGAACACATTTTCAACTATGTAACCGGAAAGCTGACAGATGTTACGTTTGAAGTCTATGCTGAGGAAGACATTAAGGCTGCCGATGGCGTCAGTGACGATTACTATAAAAAGGATGAACTGATTGCAACGATCAAGACAGATGAAACCGGTATTGCAAAACTGGAAAATCTTCCACTTGGTAAATACTATGTGAAAGAAACAGGAACTGCTTATGGTCATGTACTGGATGGTGAGATCCGTCATGTAGATCTGACTTACGTGGATCAGAATACACCAGTTGTAGTCTATGACAAAGACTGGCAGAACAACCGCCAGAGAGTAGAAGTCAGTGTACTTAAGAAAGAAAAAGATTCTGACCGTACATTGGAAGGCGCTATCTTTGGATTATTTGCCAAAGAAGACATTAAGTCTGAGACAACTGGTAAAGTCCTGATCGAAGCCAATGAGATCATTGAACTGAAATCTACGGATGAAGAAGGAAAGATCACATTTGTTGCAGATCTTCCAATAGGAGCCACTTACTATGTAAAAGAACTCTATGCACCGGATGGATTCGTAACCAACGATGAAGTAAAGGAATTTACTTTTGAGTATGCAGGTGAGGATCAGCCGACAGTCACTTATGATTTTACCTTTGATAATCAGCCAACCGTCGTTGAATTTACCAAATCCAGTCTGACAACCGGAAAAGAACTTCCAGGATGTAAGCTGAAAGTGGTAGATGCTGATGGAAATATCGTGGATGAATGGACTTCCGGTAAAGAAGCACATGTGATCCGTGAGCTGACTGTCGGAAAAGAATACACACTGGTTGAAACAAAACCGGCTGATGGTTACGTGACAGCTGAAAGCGTGAAGTTCACGATCAAAGATACTGCCGATGTGCAGAAAGTTGAGATGAAGGATGATGTGACGAAGGTGAAAATCTCCAAACAGGATATCGCCGGAAAAGAACTTCCGGGAGCAAAACTCACGATCCTTGATCAGGATGGAAAAGTTGTGGAAAGCTGGACCAGTACAGAGAAAGCACATTACATCGAAATGCTTCCAATCGGAAAATACACTCTCCGTGAAGAAACAGCACCGGATGGCTATCTGGTTGCAAAAGATGTGGAATTCGAAGTAAAGGATACTAGTGAAGTACAGCATGTAACCATGGTAGATGAGGAAAAACCGGCAGAAAAGACACCGGAAGGTGGAAAACCTGTCAGTGATTCACCAAAGACTGGGGATAACACCAATCTGTGGCTGTGGTTTATGCTTCTCGGCATTGGTGCGACTGGTACAGGAGCCCTTGCATTTATGAGAAAAAAGAAACACTAATCAAATAAGAATGAGCGTTCATGGAAACCGAAAGGAATCTGTGGACGCTTTTTTAGATGGGAGAAACCATGAGAAATATCATTATTTTTGTTGCTCTTCTGGGAGCAGCGGCAATATTTACAGTTTTGTATTGTCTCATTGCTGCCGGAAGTCAGGCAGAGAAAAAACTGACAGAAATCATGAGAAAAGAGGAAGAACAGAATGAAGACAAATAAAGATCTGATCATAGAACCAAATGCAGCTATAGAAGGAAGAAAGTACAGCGAAGAAAAGCCATGGTCCTGTAAGTACTGTTACTGGTGGGGAGGCAAAAAGAAAGGCTGTAGCTTGAAACAGTGCCACTATCTGCTTCCGGAAAAGAAAAAAGCAGTAAAAACAACACCATGTGGTGGCTGTCCGTATGGAAAACATGTTCCATGCATCGGATATTGTATTGCCCGTCTTCATTCTGAAATGAAAGGAAAGAAAGGACGTGGGTAATTGCAGGAAGAAGTAAATCAGAAAGTGATCAGCCTGAGCATCCAGGGAGTCAAGATCACTGCCAGTGTGCTAAAAGCAGCCCTTCGGAAGTTCCTGGAAATGGACAACCGGAGGAAACAGAAAGCAACGCAGGTGAAAATGGCTGAAAAGACCGGACGGGCCCAGGAGAAAGGAAGGGAAAAAGCCCGAAAAAAGATTGAAAAGAAAAAGCCACATGGAAAGCAGACCATCAAGCAGCTGAATGCACAGGGAGTACAGCTTTCCAACATAAAGATCACAGATGAAAATATCAAATCCTTTGACCGTGTGGCAAGAAAGTACGGGATTGATTACAGCCTGAAAAAAGAGGTCGGTGCGGATCCACCGAAATATCTGGTCTTCTTTAAGGCCAAAGATGTGGATGTGATGACAGCGGCTTTCCGGGAATATGCCGGAGTGGAACTGAAAAAGAAACAGGTGAAGAAACCATCTGTCAGAAAGAAACTGCAGAAATCTGTAGAAAGAAAAGCAAAGCACCGCCAGCGTGTGAAGCAGAGACAAAAATCCAGAGGTCAGGAACGATGATCCGGGAGAAATTACAGAAGATCCAGGTCAAACGGCTGGTGATCTTAAATCTCCCATATTTCTTTATCTTCTATGTAGCAGATAAAGGATCCTGGCTGTACCGGCATTGCCTGGGAGAAAACATGGTCCAGAGACTTGGCGTGATGTTAGTCAATTTCCGACTGGCATTTTTAAGCTGGCTGCCAAGTATCGCTTTGCAGGATCTTACAGTAGGTGTTCTGGTTGCAGGTGCATTAAAACTGGTGGTCTACTATCGTTCTAAAAATGCAAAGAAGTTCCGGCAGGGTGTGGAGTATGGATCTGCAAGATGGGGAAACAGAAAAGACATCGAACCCTTTATGGATCCGGTCTTTGAAAACAATGTCATCCTCACAGAAACGGAACGTCTGACCATGAACAGCCGGCCAAAAGCCCCAAAGTATGCCAGAAATAAGAATGTGATCGTCATCGGTGGTTCCGGATCCGGTAAGACAAGATTCTATGTGAAACCCAATCTTATGCAGATGACGGACCACGTATCCTATGTGGTCACTGATCCAAAGGGTACGATCATCGTTGAATGCGGGAAGATGCTGGTAAATGGAGGATACCGGATCAAGGTATTAAATACGATCAACTTTAAAAAGTCCATGCATTACAATCCGTTCCATTATATCCGGAGTGAAAAAGACATCTTAAAGCTGGTCAATACCATTATCGCAAATACCAAGGGTGAGGGCGAAAAATCAACTGAAGATTTCTGGGTCAAGGCCGAGCGTCTTTTGTATTCTGCACTGATCGGATACATCTGGTATGAGGCACCAGAGGAAGAACAGAACTTTTCTACTTTGCTGGAATTTATCAATGCCAGTGAGACCAGGGAGGATGATGAAGAATTTAAAAATGCAGTGGATGAATTGTTTGAAGAACTGGAAGCAGAAAATCCGGAACACTTTGCAGTAAGGCAATATCGCAAGTACAAGCTTGCTGCCGGCAAAACTGCAAAATCGATTTTGATTTCCTGTGGTGCCAGACTCGCACCATTTGATATTCAGGAGCTAAGAGAAATCATGTCATATGACGAAATGGAACTGGATATGATCGGTGATCAGAGAACAGCTATGTTTGTCATCATCAGTGATACCGATGACACATTCAACTTTGTGGTAGCGATCATGTACACCCAGCTCTTTAACCTGCTTTGTGATAAAGCGGATGATGAGCATGGAGGCAGACTTCCCTATCATGTACGGCTGCTTCTTGATGAGTTCAGCAATATCGGACAGATTCCAAAATTCGACAAATTGATTGCTACGATCCGAAGCAGGGAAATCTCCGCTTCTATCATTCTGCAGTCACAATCTCAGCTGAAAACCATCTATAAGGATGCTGCAGAGACGATCACAGGTAACTGTGACACTGTTCTTTTCCTTGGCGGAAAGGAAAGTTCCACACTGAAAGAAATATCAGAAACCCTGGGAAAGGAAACCATTGATCTTTACAACACATCAGACACCAGAGGCAGCAACCGGTCCTATGGGCTGAACTATCAAAAGACAGGAAAAGAACTGATGAGTAGAGATGAGCTGGCGGTCATGGATGGAGAAAAATGTATCTTACAGCTTCGAGGAGTCCGGCCGTTTTTAAGCAACAAATATGACATCACAAAGCATAAACGGTACAAAGAGCTTGCCGATTTTAATAAGAACAATGCGTTTGATGTCGAAAAATATCTGGCACACCGACTGGTGCTGTCGGAAGATACAGAATTTGAAATGTATGAAGTAACTGTAACACAAGAAGACGTATCAGTGATTGAAGCTGAGGAAGGTGAGGACTGATATGAAAGAAAGAATTCGAGCACCCTGCTACTACTGATAAGGGTACAAAAAGGTCTGAATAAAAGGGAAAGGAGTAGAGCCAAACGCTTACAGACCATAAGAAAAAGCGTTTGTTCATACATTTGATTATGGCTTTTTTTAGTAGTGCAATCAATATCCTTCAGACACTGGTCGTTGCAATCGGTGCCGGTCTTGGTGTCTGGGGCGTAATCAACCTGATGGAAGGTTATGGAAACGACAACCCGGGTGCAAAATCCCAGGGAATTAAGCAGCTGATGAGCGGTGGTGGTGTTATCCTGATCGGAACACAGCTGATCCCGCTTCTGAGTGGATTATTTGGTTAAGAGAAAGGAGTAGAGATCCATGTTCAGTCAGATTTTTGATGCGATTGAGGAATGGATGAGGGAACTCTTAACCGGGATGATCACTTCCAACCTGGACACGATGTTTACTGATGTCAATCAAAAGACTGGTGAGATCGCTACCCAGGTTGGACAGACCCCGCAAGGGTGGAACGGCAGCATATTCAGTATGATCCGGAACTTATCGGATTCCGTGATCATGCCGATCGCAGGTATTATTATCACACTCGTACTCTGCTACGAATTGATTTCTATGCTGACCGAGCGCAACAACATGCATGATATTGATACCTGGATGTTTTTCAAGTACTTCGTAAAAATGTGGATCGCTGTTTATCTGGTGAGTAACACATTTACGATCACAATGGCGGTATTCGACGTGGGCCAGCACGTAGTTAATTCTGCGGCCGGTGTTATCACAGGAAGTACCGCCATTGATATTTCTTCGGCATTGACGGATCTTTCCACAACCCTGGAAAGTATGGAAATCGGAGAACTTGTTGTATTGGCGCTGGAAACCCTTATCGCCGGCTTCTGTATGAGAATCCTGTCTGTACTGATCACAGTGATCATGTATGGACGTATGATAGAGATTTACCTATATACCTCAGTTGCGCCGATTCCATTTGCAACTATGAGTAACAGAGAATGGGGACAGATCGGCACGAATTATTTCAGAGGACTCTTTGCCCTGGCTTTCCAGGCATTTCTGATGATGGTATGCGTTGCAATCTATGCAGTGCTTGTTGCAGGTATCCAGTATTCAGATAATCTGAGTTCTTCATTATTTGGCGTTATGGCTTACACAGTAATCTTATGTTACAGCCTCTTTAAGACGGCCTCTTTAAGTAAGTCGATATTCAACGCGCACTAAATTACAGGAAGGAGTGAAAATCATGGCATATGTCAGCGTACCGAAAGATTTAACGAAGGTAAAGAATAAAGTAGCATTTAACCTGACCAAAAGACAGCTGATCTGTATCGGGATAGGTGTTGCAATGGGAATTCCAAGCTATTTCCTCTTGCGTAATGTGATGGGAAACAGTAATGCAGCAACAGTCATGGTGCTTTTGATGTTACCGGCATTTTTATTTGCCATGTACGAAAAAGACGGGATGCATCTGGAAGATGTTCTGATGCATATGATCAGGGTGAAGTTTCTTCGTTCACCCGTTAGAAAATATGAAACTGAAAACTATTATGAGACAGATCCGGAACAGATCAGACAGTCTCCGGATACAGGAAAACCGAAAGGAGAAAAAACGGTTGCGAAAAAAGAAAAATAAGAAAACTGTCGCAGATACCGGATACAAAAAAGTAGACAGAAAAGAGAAAAAGAAAAAAGAAAAGCAGGAGGAAAAACGCAGGCAGAAAAAACTGTCCGTCCAGCAGTCGATCGCTTATAAGGAAATGGGAAGAGATGGAATCTGCAGGGTACAGGGAAAAACTTATTCTAAGTGTATCCGCTTTTATGACATCAACTACCAGCTGGCTCAGAATGAAGATAAAAATGCAATCTTTGAAAACTGGTGTGACTTCCTCAATTACTTTGACAGCAGTATCCATTTTCAGCTGAGCTTTATCAACCATAAGAGCAGCATGAAGGAGTTTGAGCAGGTCATCCGGATCCGACCACAGGAGGATGCTTTTGATGATGTCCGTATGGAATACGCAAAGATGTTGAAACAGCAGCTGGCAAAAGGAAACAACGGTCTGGTGAAGTCAAAATATATCACCTTTTCCATCGAAGCGGATAATATCCGGGAAGCAAAGCCAAAGCTGGAACGTATTGAATCAGATATCCTGAACAACTTCAAGATCCTTGGAGTTCCGGCATATCCGCTGAATGGCGTGGAACGTCTGCAGATACTGTATGAGACTTTCAATCCGGATATCATGACAGACTTCCAGTTTGATTATGGTTCCATGATCCGGACAGGACTCAATACAAAGGATTATGTGGCACCGACCAGTTTTGTATTCCGAGACAGAAATACGTTCCAGATGGGAAATACTATCGGGGCTGTCTCTTATCTGCAGATCCTGGCACCGGAGCTTACGGATAAGATGCTGGCAGAATTTCTGGATATCGATAAGAACCTGATCGTCAACCTGCATGTCCAGTCTGTGGATCAGATGAAGGCAATCAAGCTGGTAAAAAGCAAAGTGACGGATATCAACCGTATGAAAATCGAAGAACAGAAAAAAGCAGTCCGGGCCGGATACGATATGGATATCATTCCATCGGATCTGAACACGTATGGCGGAGAAGCTAAGCGTCTGTTAGAAGACCTGCAGTCACGAAATGAGCGTATGTTCCTTGTAACAGCGCTCTTTTTAAATACAGCAAAGACCAAACAGGCACTGGACAATGCCATCTTCCAGACTGCCGGAATTGCACAGAAATACAACTGTGTACTGAAACGTCTGGATTATCAGCAGGAAGAAGGACTGATGAGCAGTGTTCCGCTGGGAGTCAATCATATCCCCATCAAACGTGCACTGACCACGACCAGCACTGCTATCTTCGTACCGTTTACCACTCAGGAACTTTTTATGGCAGGAGAATCCCTGTATTACGGATTAAATGCACTCAGCAACAACATGATTATGGTGGATCGTAAAAAGCTGAAAAACCCGAATGGACTAATCCTTGGTACACCTGGATCCGGTAAATCCTTTGCTGCAAAAAGAGAAATCACCAACGCTTTCTTTGTCACGAAGGATGACATTATCATCGGAGATCCGGAGGGTGAGTATTATCCACTGGTCCATGCACTTGGCGGACAGGTCGTACACATTTCACCGACCAGTAAGGATTATATCAATCCGATGGATATCAATATGGATTATTCCGATGATGACAATCCACTTGGAGTGAAATCCGATTTTGTCCTGTCTTTATGCGAGCTGATCATGGGAAGCAGGGATGGAATTGAAGCAGAGGAAAAATCAGTGATCGACCGCTGTCTTCCACTGGTGTATCAGAAGTACTTTGCAGATCCAAAACCGGAAAATATGCCGGTTCTCGGTGACCTGTATGACTGTCTTAGAAAGCAGAAAGAACCGCAGGCCCAGAGAATTGCAACAGCGTTGGAAATCTATGTAAATGGATCACTGAAAGTATTTAACCATAGAACCAATGTGGAATTGAATAACCGTATTGTCTGCTTTGATATCAAAGAACTTGGAAAGCAGCTGAAGAAAATCGGAATGCTCATCGTCCAGGATCAGGTATGGAACAGAGTTACAATCAACCGTGGCATCAAATCTACCAGGTACTATATCGATGAATTCCACCTTCTGCTCAAAGAAGAACAGACAGCAGCTTATTCCGTAGAAATCTGGAAGAGATTCAGAAAATGGGGAGGCGTACCGACTGGAATCACACAGAATATCAAAGATCTTCTTGCCAGCAGGGAAATTGAAAATATCTTTGAGAACAGTGATTTTATCCTGATGCTGAACCAGGCGGCTGGTGACAGACAGATCCTTGCAAAACAGCTGAATATTTCCCCATATCAGTTGTCTTATGTGACGAATTCCGGGGAAGGAGAAGGACTTCTTTTCTATGGAACAACAATTATTCCATTTAAGGACAAGTTCGATAAGAACTTGAAGCTGTACAGTTTGATGACTACAAAACCGGAAGAAGTTGAAAAACGAGAGAAAGAAATGGAGGCGGAAAAGCATGAAGGAAATCGATAAGATCCGAATCAGGCAGTGGAACCAGGATAATCCTTACATTCAGATGAAAAATCTGGAAAATGCACAGCCTGGATACCGTGTTCATACAGTCAATGATGATCATCATCTGTATGAACTTCCGCTGGAAACACAGAACATTATCCTTGACTGGGTATTCTGGAATTTTTATCCGGCACAGAAAATCTATCCGCATCTTACCAGTGATGATCTGAAAGAAGTTCTGTATAAACGTACCCAGATTCATCTGCACAACAATCAGTTCAAGGAGGCTATGCTGATCAATGGTTTCTGGCCGAGAGATCCGAGTGAATTGAACTGGGTATTTCATATCCAGGCGAGCTCTCCAGCAATCAGGACACAGGCAGATGGTTATCCTGGTATCCCGATTATAGGACGCCAGGAACTGAATGAGTACAGAAAGAAAAGTTGTGCCAGGAGGTGATGACCTATAGCTGGAAAAGAATTTAAAGGCAAAGATAAAAAGGTCGCAAAGATGACCAGGGATGGTCTGACAGAAGAAAATCTTCGTGATGGTAGTGTAAAAGATATCAGTCACAGGAGTCGAGGACGACCGGAAAATAAGGAAGAATTTGTTCCTGAACGGGAACGGAAAAAGGCTGAGAATGAAGATTCAAAATCGGGAAAAGGTAAACGACTGCAGATGGAAAAGATCCGGAAATCTTCTGTCCGGCAGGAAGCTGTTGAGGATACAGTTGAAGTCACACCGGAAGAAAAAGTATCCGGATATCGAAAGAAACTGCATCGTCATGAAAAAATCCCGGATGATGATAATAATCTGAACAGCCAAAAGAAATCCATTCGGAAGAAGCAGCTGCAAAAACAGATGACCAAAGAACAGGCAAAAGCCGGAAGATTATCCTTTGATGATGAAGGAAATCAGATGGTGAAAGGTGCTGGCATGAAACCGGGAGGGACAGCCGGGAAGTACATTGCCACACAAGCTGTTATATCTGGCATGAAAGCAGTCACTTCCGAAGAGGAAGAAACAGATGAAAATGCAGGTGTGGAAAGTGCCAGACTTGCAGAGCGTGAAACAGAAGCTGCGTTACGTGGCCTACGTCATGCTCAGATCCGCAGCAAACGAACGGATGTGAAAACCCATCGCAGAGGTTATCGTGAGGCTACTGTAGAAAAGAAACTGAAATTTGGTTCTGCAGAAAGTATGGAAGGAGTCAAACATGCAGAATCGGTAAAGAACGCTGAGCAAAAGAGACATTTCTATAACCGCTTCTTTCAGAAAAAACGATATAAGGATGCATACCGGGCAGCCAGAGTCGGAAAATCCGCTGGCAGTCTAGGTGGAGCGACAACCATTGCCGGTGTCGAGAACATGACGGTAAAAGCAAAGATTGCCTTGAAAGAGATTATAAAGCGTAATCGTGCCATGTTCGCAGGCATCGGTATTTTTGCGCTTCTTTTTCTTGTCATAGCAGTATCTCTGGGGAGCTGCAGTGCTTCTATTGAGGGTGCTGGATCTGTGATCGGTATTACAACGTATCCAAGTTCAGACGAGGATATTTATGCTGCCGAAAACAGATATGCTGCTTTGGAAAGTGCCTTGAATCAGCAGATAAATGAGATGGAACGAAGACATCCAAATTATGACGAGTATCAGTACAACATTGCTGAGATTGGTCATAATCCATACCATCTTATCTCGTATCTTACCGCAAAATACGGGGACTGGACGTACTCAGATGTTGAAAACGAGCTGCAATCTCTTTTTGAAGCACAATATCATCTGAATACAGAAGGTCGAACAGAAACGGTGACAGAAACCAGAAATGTTCGAGTCGGAGAATCATTAGGACAGGTAGTGACCAGCGGATATTGTAACTGTCGAATCTGTTGTGGTGTATGGTCCGGAGGTCCAACTGCTAGTGGTGCATATCCAACTGCAAACCATACCATTGCTGTAGATGCTTCCAATCCATTTGTGCCGATTGGCACTAAGGTAGTAATGAATGGTGTGGAATACACAGTTGAGGATACCGGAGCCTTTGCACGATATGGTGTGCAGTTTGACGTTTACTATGATAACCATGCTGCCGCTTCTGCTCATGGACATCAGACCTGGGAAGCCTATATCGCAGATGACAATGGCAGTCAGGAAGTAACGGTTATCAGTACAAGCACTAAGAAGATTCTATATGTGACACTGACAAATGGAAGCTTTGACGCTGTGGCAAGAGCCAATCTGAATGCGGAGCAGCTGATTATTTACAATGCATTAAATACGACCTATGGAAACAGAAATTATCTGTGGGATGTAAACAATGTGACCAGTGGATCAGGCGGTAATGGCATGAGTTATGAGATTCCACCGGAAGCACTGCAGGATGAAGAATTTGCCCGGATGATCCGAGAAGCGGAAAAATATCTGGGAGTACCTTATGTATGGGGTGGTTACTCTCCGTCCGGATTTGATTGCTCAGGATTCGTATCTTATGTCATTAACCACTGTGGTAATGGCTGGAACTATGGACGATTGACCGCAGATGGATTAAGAGGCGTATGTACTTATGTATCACCGCAAGAAGCAAAACCAGGAGATCTGATCTTCTTCCAGGGAACGTATAACACATCCGGTGCAAGCCATGTGGGTATCTATGTCGGTAACAATATGATGATCCATTGTGGGGATCCGATCCATTACTCAAATATCAGCACATCCTACTGGCAGCAACACTTCATGTGCTTTGGAAGACTGCCATAAATGGGTGATTGAAGGGAGGTGAAAGTTTGAATAAAAAGATTAAAAAATATCTGGATGAAATTGCCAAGACAGAGAAAAAGATCGCGGATCTGCAACAATATCTTAGGGGTGTCCAGGCTGCATTAAAGCAGGAAGAGGACAATGAGATGATCAGGTGCATCCGTGGTATGAAGATGGAGAATGGTCAGTTGTATGATCTTTTGGATGGTATCCAGAATGGAACAGTTAAATTTCAGGTAAGCAGGGAGTCTGACGAAGAAGGTTCAGGCTCCTTTGTATTCACAGAAGAAAATAAGGAGGAATATCAGAATGGTGAAATGGAAGAAAATGAATAAGAAAATGGCAGGACTGCTGTTGGGAGTCATGATGCTTTTTACAGCATCAACCACAGCATTTGCCTATGTGGATGAATCGGCAGAGGCATCCAAAGTAGAGACAACTCAGACGGAACAGTCAACAGACAAAGAAGAGAAAAAAGACGAGGCGACAAACACAAACGAGGTGCTGCCGGAAGATGGAACAGACAAGGGAACTGCATTTACGACACCTGGCAATGGTGAAGTCAAGGATGACATTACCGATGATTCCACAAAGGAATTTCTTACGGTTACAACGAAGAATAACAACACTTTCTATATCGTGATCGACCGTAGTGCCACATCACAGAATGTCTATATGTTATCCCAGATTGATGAGAATGATCTGTCCGAATTTCTGGATAAAGACAGCACTGCTACTGTCGTAACACCACAGCCAGATAAATCAAAGGTAGTGCTGGATGAAACAAATAATGAGGATGTAGACAAGGAAGCTACCATTGATCCGGAGAAAACAGCATCTGCAAAAACCAATATGGGTGCAATGGCAACAATCCTGATTTTGGCTCTCGGCGGTGTGGCAGCTTACTACTACTTCAAGATCTATAAACCTAAAAAAGAGGAAGATGAGGATGATCAGCCGGAAGGTTTGGAAACAGGTGGACTGGAAGAAGTTCCGGATGAGGAAGAGTCTGAAGACGAAGATTTTGAAGAAAATGAAAAATAAATAAACTTTTTTAGTGGAGGGGGCTGTAAAACATGCTCTCTCCGTTTCGTTATATGAAGGAGGTAATACATCATGTATTTAGTAATTGCAGAAAAACCAAGTGTATCAAGAGCAATCGCAGAAGTGATTGGAGCACAGGAACGAGAAGACGGATATTTACAAGGAACCGACTGTATGGTCAGCTGGTGCTTCGGACATCTGGCCGAATATGTTTCACCGGATGCTTACGATGAGAAATTTAACCAGTGGAGATATGAAGATCTCCCGATCATCCCGAAAGACTGGAAAGTTACAGTCTCAGAAGATAAGAAAGATCAGTTCTATATCTTAAAAAGACTGCTCAACAGTCCGGAAATTGAATACGTCGTAAATGCCTGTGATGCCGGACGTGAAGGAGAATTAATCTTCAAACATGTCTATGACTTATCCGGAAGTAAAAAGCCGGTGAAACGATTATGGATCAGTTCTCTGGAAGATTCCGCAATCCTTGATGGAATGCAGCATCTGAGATCCGCAGAGGAATACCGACATCTGGCCGAAGCTGCTGTATGCCGTTCTCAGGCTGACTGGCTGGTAGGAATGAATGCAACCAGAGCTTACACCACAAAGTACTTCAAAAAGCTGACCGTTGGAAGGGTTCAGACACCGACACTTGCCATGTTGGTGGAACGTGCCGGACAGATCAGCAATTTCCAGAAAGAAAAGTATTTCAATGTGGAACTCGATTGTGATGGAATTCCGGCTGTAAAGTCAAAAATCTTTGATCCGGATGAGGCGGAACAGTTAAGAAGTAGATGCCAGGGAAGTGAAGCTATTGTCACAGCAGTAAAAGAAACGGAAAAGAAAGTAAAAGCACCAAAGCTTTATGATCTGACCACACTGCAGAGAGAAGCAAACCGTATCTACGGAATGACAGCCAAACAGACACTGGATACCGCTCAGAGCCTGTATGAAAAGAAACTGATCACTTATCCAAGAACGGACAGCCAGTATCTGACCGAAGATATGGAGCAGACCGCAAGAAATGTGGTTCGTCAGATTTATGAGAAATATCAACTGACAGGTCCGTTTGATCAGCCGGAGCAGCCAGATGTGAAGAAAGTCATGAATAACAGCAAGGTGACAGATCACCATGCAATCATTCCAACGATGGAACTTGCATCCTGCCATCTGGATGAATTGAAATCCTGGGAAGAAAAGATTCTTTTCCTGATTGCAGTCCATACGGTCATGGCAATGAGTAAGGATCACATTTACCAGGAGACAGAGATTGAAGTGGAATGCCAGGGAGAAATCTTCAAAGCAAAAGGAAAAAACGTCCTTCAGGATGGATGGAAAGTCTTTGAAAACTGCTTCAAAAATAAGGATCGCATGGCAATCGTAGATCCGGATCAGGAAATGAAAGAGAGAATGCCGAAAGTAACCCAGGGACAGACTTTCTATGCTGTAGCTGCAGAAAAGACAGAACATTTCACATCACCGCCAAAACCATACAGCGAAGATACGCTCCTTGCGGCAATGGAAACTGCTGGAAATAAGGAATTCGATGAAGATACGGAAAAGAAAGGATTAGGAACTCCGGCAACAAGAGCCGGTATCATCGAAAAACTGATCTATTCCCAGTATGCCACCCGAAAAGGAAAACAGATACTTCCAACAGATGATGGAAAAGTCCTTGTGGAGATCCTGCCAGACTTTCTGAAATCTGCAAGTATGACTGCAGAATGGGAAAATCAGCTGCTCTTGATGGAGCATGGAGAAATTGCACCGGAACAGTTTATGACCGGAATCAAAAACATGCTGACCATGATGCTGAATGGATGCGATGCAATTTCCGAAGAAGAAACAAGAAGATTTCAGACCAGAGAAAGCATTGGAACCTGTCCGGTATGTGGAAGCCTGGTATATGAAAGCAAAACCAACTTCTATTGTAGCAACCATGATTGTCACTTTGCTCTCTGGAAAGATAACCGCTATCTGCAGAGCATGGAAAAAAACATGGATAAAAAGATGGCTGCAGAACTTCTGAAAAGTGGATGTGTGCATGTAAAAGATCTGTATTCCAGAAAGAAAAATATGTACTTTGAGGCAGATCTTCATATGGATGCAGATGAAACCGGAAGGGTGAATTTTTCTTTATCCTTTCCAAAAAAGAAACCAAAAAACAAAAGCAAAAAGAAATAAAAAAACAGATTAGAGGAGGAAACGAAGAATGAATTTTAATGAATTTGTAAATGAAGTAAAGGACAATATCAAACTCTTTTTACCAAAGGATTATGATAATGCAGAAGTATCAACGATGGAGTGTCAGAAACTGAACCGTGCCTATACGGGATTGATGGTGAGAAAAGAAGGTGAGATGCTTACCCCGACGATCAATCTTAATCAGCTGTATGAAGCATATAAAGCACAGCCTGGCGTAACAATGGAAACTGTATGCAGAAAGATTGCAGATATAGTTATTGAGGCACCGATACAGGTTGATCTGAAAGCTATTTTAAATTATGAAGATGTGAAGGACAAGCTGTTTATCCGTGTATCATCAGCCGAAGCAAATAAGGAAGTCCTCGAAAATGCGCCACACCAGCTGAAGGAAGATCTCGCAATCACCTATCATGTGGCAGTAGGCAAGGATCAGGATGGATTAAGTTCCATGTTTATCAAGAATGATCTGCTTGAACAGTATGGAATCTCTGCAGAACAGCTTCATGAAGATGCGATGAAAAGTTCACCGCGTGTCATGGCTCCGGAGGTATCAAGTATAGGTGCATTGATAGATGAAATGTACCAGAAAAATATTCTCATGCTGACACCGGATGAACGTGAAATGCTGCAGGAAACATTGCAGGAATCAAGCGAGATGCCGACATTCTTTGTTGTTACGAATACAGACAGAATTGATGGAGCCGGTGTGATCTTTTATCCGGAATTCATGGATAGCATGGGGGAACTTCTGGGAAATGATTTCTTCATTTTGCCATCATCCATCCATGAAATGCTGGTCTTGCCAGATGACGGGCAAGTGGATGCAGAAATGTTAAGAGATATGGTAAAAGAAGTCAATGCGACTCAGGTAGCACCAGCAGAACGCCTTACCAATGATGTATATCACTTTGACACAAAGGATCACGTCTTTGAAAAAGCCGACAGATTTACAGAACGTCAGAAAGAAAAAGAAGCGCAGGCTGCAAAAACAGAGAAAGCAGGAAAAGAACAGCCAGATCAGAAACCGAAAACAAAGAAGCACGATATGGAACTCTAATAAAAAATAATCATCTCATCAACTAATTTAAAGCCCTGCGGCATAAGCACAATGTCGTGGGGCATTTTGGGAAAGGAGTATTATGACAGAACAAAATAAAACTACTACAATTCCACTGCCGGTCCAGGGAAAAGATATGGACAGCATTATGCAGTCACTGGAATCCGGTGTGGAAGAACTTTTTACAAGTAACCGCTATCAGGAATTTCTTAAAACCATGGCAAAGTTTCACAATTATTCCTTTAACAACACAATGCTGATTGCTATGCAGCGACCGGATGCCACACTTGTTACCAGCTACAAAAACTGGCAGTCCATGGGTAGACAGGTCATGAAAGGTGAAAAAGGAATTACAATCATTGCACCGGCACCATATAAGAAAATGAAGGAAAAAGAGGTTCTGGATGAAAATCAGCGACCGATCATGGGAACCGATGGAAAACCTAAGACTGAACAGGTGGAAGTTACGGTTCCGCATTTTAAAGCAGTTACCGTCTTTGATATTGCTCAGACATCCGGGGAACCGATCCAGACACTGGCTCCGGAATTACTGACTGCAGCTGTACAGGATTTTGATTCTTTCATGCAGGCTATTCAGAAAATATCCCCAGTACCGATACGATTCGATGAGATCGATGGCAACGCCAATGGATATTATCACAATGCAGATAAGGAAATTGTGATCAAAAAAGGACTCAGTGAAAGCCAGACCTTAAAGACTGCTATTCATGAAACCGCCCATGCAAAACTGCATGACAGGGAGATCATGGAAAGTCTTGGAGTAGAAAAAGACCGACTGACAAAAGAGGTTGAGGCTGAATCCGTTGCTTATTGTGTGTGTTCTTCCTTTGGTTTGGATACATCGGATTATAGTTTCCCTTACATTGCAGGCTGGAGTAGCAGTCGGGAAATGAAAGAAATGAAAGCATCTATGGATGTGATCCGCAAGACAGCCGGTGAAATGATCGATCGGCTTACAGAAGAGCTGGAAATCATTCTTGAAGAAAAACAGAAAACAGAATTACATGATAAATACGGCATTCTGGTGGATGCACTGGAAGCAGCCGGATACCGTTATGATTATCGGGAAAGTAAACCGGGACATATTGTACTGGCACCGGATGGGACGCATGAAATTGCCGGCTATCTACAGTTTGAATCATGGGGAGATATCCAAAACTGGCTGGAAGACACGATTACAGAAGGAACGGATATTTCGGAGAGAGTCGATCGGGCTATGTATCCATTTAAGTATGATTATACCCTAGAAGAAGAAATGTTCAGAGGTAATGGTGACCGCTATGCGATTTACCACGTGGATGAAGACACACCGGGAAAACAACATTTATTTATGAATATGGCAATGGTCAAAGAAGATGGCATTACAATTGATGCAGCTAATTATAAATGTGTCTATTCTGGCAGATTACATGAAAATGAAAAGCTGGATGATTTGTATGCCGTATTCAACGATAATCCACCGGCAGATTATAAAGCACATTCTATGTCGGTCAGTGATGTTATCATTACAAACCGTGGTGGGGATATGCAGGCATATTACGTGGATCGATTTGGATTTGCAGAACTTCCAGACTTTGCAGCACAAAGAGAAAAAATACTCGATATTGTCCCGGAAATCGAAAATGTGGATTATGAAAATGATCTTACATGTATTAGCTTTTATGCGGCTGAATGCGCAGAATTTCCTGTGATGGGTGAAGTCCACTATGAGCTGACATTACCAGAAGCCTTGGAAGCTTATGAAAAAATACCATCTGAACGAATGCATGGACTGAAATGTGTTGGCTTTGATCTGAAAGACGGAAGTGATTATGAAGGAATGCAGAGCCTGATGATCGAAGGAAAAGTACAGAAAGAATTTTTGAATTCGATTCCTGGATTTAGAGAAAATTCTTATGTGCAAAATGCAATCAGTCGTGTGGAAAAGTACTTGGAAGAAAGACATCCAAATGTGGAAAATCCACTGAAATTCAATAAGAAAGTGGATAACGAAAAAAATATAAGCGAAGAAAAAAACGAGAAGGGGCTGAATATACAGATGAAACCAATACCGAAAAAGAAAAGGGGGGAAATGAGCCTATGAGAAATGTAAACCTGGAAGAAAACGAACTGACTATTACTGCTATCTTCCAGCAGCACACAAAGGAAGAAACAATCCAAACACTGAAAGAAGCTTTGGAAGTTTTGGAACAGGAAGAAAGTGATCCTGAGAATGATGAAATGATTGAGATCATCAATTCTACAGTTGGAAAATTACAGCAGATCGAAGACAAATACTACTATTCTCTGGATCTGAATTATTATCTGAATAACTTGGAGGACGATGCCTATGAAACTTAATCAATTTGCAGTCTACCGAGTAGATCAGCAGACAGCAGGAAAAGCACTGTGGCATCTGCCATATCAAGAGGCAAGACGGCAGAATGTGTCGATTACTGTCGAAAATTACCGATTAGTCTCGATTCATGAAATGCAGGAAAATGAAAAAGTCGCTGACATCTGGAAACGGACGAAAAATCAATGCGAAGTCAGTGACGTGCTCGTATTGAACAAGAATGGAGAAATCAGCTGCTACTATGTAGATGAGAACTATCCACAGTATCTGGCCGGATTTATTCGTATCAACACATCCGGTGCACTGATCACTATGGAAACTGAGAATTATCAGATTGATGGGAAAAAGGGGAACTGGATTGCAACAGACACCATCATTATTGATGGAAAACAGTTTTATTTGATGGAACATCAGGTATACCGAGATCAGGCCCAGGGTGTTATTCTGGATGCCTATGGAAAAATGGTTGTCGAAGAATGTAAGAAATTCGATGAAAAGACAAAACAAAAGATTCATGATTACATCCAACAGCAGGTAACGCTAAATCCGGTCGAACAGCTAAAACAAGATGGTAAAATCCGTCTGGAACATTACCAGAAATTCTACCAGAACGGCACTTATGAAAGAAGCAGAGAATCTGGTACCGAAGCCAATTATGATATGGTGGACGGTCTGGTGAATAATCAGAAGAAGAATCAGGAAAAGATATCTGATGTTCGCAACAACAAACAGACGTCCCGAAATCAACAGAATAATAAACCTAAGAAACGAAGGTCCGTAATCAAACGACTGCATCAGAAACAGATTGCCATTGCTCGCCGGTCCGGAAAGCCGATACCAAAGTACCTGGATCAGGAAATGGAAAGAAAGCGGGGATAGAATATGCGAAGGTTAAAGTGTGAAAAAGAAACGATTATTCTGACCAATGAAGATGACGGATTCTATGATGTGTATACCTTCAATCGGAGCTTGCAGAAACGGTTACGGACCTTTGCTGAGAAGTATCCAGATGATTGCTGGTTGAAAGGGACTTCGGAGGATGGCAGTGAAACGTATATGATCAGAAAGGGACGGTTATCATTGAATTTAAGACCACCCTATTCCAAGGATAGGATTCATAAAGCGACAGAACGAATTATTGAAGAACAGAAAGAACAATCAAAGGATTCATAGAATGCGATTTAAGAGAAAAAAGGCTCATGACCATGAGGAAAAATGAAAGCAAAATACGTTAGCTGATAAAGTGTATAGGCTCAAAAGGGAAAGTGCCCTTTTGGGCCTTATATTGTGCTTTTTTATAATCAACGCCACAATATATGCAGGGTTTTGTCTACAGGATGATCCAAAAGACCAGCACCTCCTATGCTCCGTGGCATATTTTAGAGTCTGTCGACAAGAAATATGCCCGGATCAAAGCTCTTAAGATCGTTGTGGAGGAGCTGGAGAAGGTGTTGGGGTAAAGGATAATATTAAGCCAGCTCAGCTTCCAGCTTATTAATATGTTTGAATTCAACGATCACCATGCTAAGACCGACTGCAAAGGACAGAAGGTCGGCAATCGGTCCTGCATAAAGTACGCCCATAATGCCGAAAAAATGCGGTAGCGCAACGAAAAGCGGCAGCAGGAACAGGAACTGTCTGGTCAGGGAGAGGAAAGTTCCCTTGTACGCTTTTCCGATGGAACTGAAAAACATCGAGGAGATCGGCTGCAAAAAGTTTAACCAGGTGAAGAACAGGAAGGTTCGGAAATAGTTGACACCGAACTCAAAATATTCTTCGCTTCCGCTTCCGAACAGACCAAGGATCTGTCTCGGGAAAAGCTGGAACAGCAAAAAGGAAATAATGGATACAACCGCACCGACTGACGCTGCGAGAAGGAAAGCGTCAGTCACCCGTTTGTATTGCTTTGCACCGTAATTAAAACTTTCAATTGGCTGGCTTCCCTGGGCCAGTCCGATAACAATAGAAAAGTAAAGCTGGTTTACCTTCATGACAATTCCGGCACAGGCGATCGGGATGGATTCGCCATAAACGGACTGTGCGCCGTAGTGTTTTAACAGGTTGTTCATGACGATCTGCACGATCATCACGGCAATCTGGTTAAGGCCTGAGGACATGCCGATGGAACAGATCTGTGCGAGAACTTTCCCGGAAGGGATAAAATGCTGTTTTTCTAATGTCACAGTGTGGTAATGCATGAAGTAACGGATCGCGATCGCAGCGGAGATGATCTGTCCGATGACAGTCGCCCAGGCAGCACCGTACATTCCCCATTGGAAACCGAATACGAATAGTGCGTCTAAGACAATATTAATGACAGCACCTGAAACCGTGACAAACATTGCCATTTTCGGGTTGCCGTCCGCACGGATCAGGTGACCGCTTCCGATGGTTAAGATAAAAAATGGAAAACCGACCGCTGTGACGCGGACATATTGCTCTGCCAGTGGGAGTACATCTGCCGGGGAACCAAAGAGCACTAACAGCGGATTTAAAAACAGTTCGGTGATAAGCAGTAAAAGAAATCCGAGTGAGAGCAGCATAGTGATGGAGTTGCCGATATAATAAGGCGCTTTCTCTTTTCGTCCAGCGCCCATATGAAGGTTAAAGCTTGATGCTCCGCCGATCCCAAAAAGCAGTGCCAGCGAAGCGCAGAGCATAGAGAGCGGAAAGGCGACATTGGTTGCAGCATTTCCGAGCGTGCCGACTGCGTTTCCGATAAAAAGCTGGTCTGCGATATTGTAAACTGCGCTGACAAGCGTTGCGATAATGCTTGGAACAGCAAAACGTGCCACCAGCGTGGAAATCCTATCGGTACCAAGTGGATTTGTCATTTGCTTTTTCTGTGTCATGTTGATAAACTCCTTTTTTTATAAAATTCAGGTGCCAAAATGTCTGTACTTTCATTTATAATATCAAATTGTACATCAAAAATTGTGAATCATTTGAAACCAGAAAAATTGTAAGTCTGCTAACATTTTTTGTCAAGAGGGCATTCGCTGAGAAGTATCCGGATGATTGCTGGTTGAAAGGGGCTTCGGAGGATGGCAGTGAAACGTATATGATCAGAAAGGGACGGTTATCATTGAATTTAAGACCACCCTATTCCAAGGATAGGATTCATAAAGCGACAGAACGAATTATTGAAGAACAGAAAGAACAATCAAAGGATTCATAGAATGCGATTTAAGAGAAAAAAGGCTCATGACCATGAGGAAAAATGAAAGCAAAATACGTTAGCTGATAAAGTGTATAGGCTCAAAAGGGAAAGTGCCCTTTTGGGCCTTTTTGATTTAAAATAGTTCTAAAGAACAAGTCGATAATCCGTAGATTCTGTATGTTTTAAAGATCAATCGTTATACTAATTTTAGACCGAATTATCGTTCTAAAGGAGGTGTCACAATGGATTTAAAGGCGGTTGGTCAGAGAATAAAAGCTGCAAGGGAAGCTAAGAATCTTACACAAGAAGAATTGGCAGCACTGGTAAACTTGAGTCCAACTCATGTAAGTGTTATAGAGAGAGGACTGAAAGTAACAAAACTTGATACCTTTATTGCGATTGCAAATGCATTAGATGTTTCAGCAGATACACTATTGATTGATGTTGTGACACATTCAGTTACTGGTGTTACGAATGAATTATCTGAAATGATAGAGAAACTACCGAAAGAAAAGCAACAGAGAATTATCAATGCAGTGAGAGCATTGGTGGAATAAATACGTGAATAAGAAGATTGAAGGGCTTATTGCTCTTCTTTTTTATTTGGTTTAACGTGAAAATATGATATAGTAGTTCTAAAGACTTATATATGATTCTAAGGAACTTGATAAAATGAAGAAAAAAAATATAACACTTGTATTTGTTGCTATCGTTCTTTCGATTATTGTTGGAATGATAATTGGAAAAAGCTTATTAAAGTATAAAGAAGGTGAGCCAGATGTAGTTGGCAGTTTTTCTATGAATAGAGATGAAAATCTTACAGTAGTTGCTAACAGGAAAAATATTTCTGATAAAGAAGCATTTGCAAGACTGCTTTTAAAAATGTATAAAGAGAATTCATTTCATTCAATAAAATTTTCTACAGATCATGGATATGCAACCAGCCTTGATATGACCGTATATTCTTGGAAAGAAGATATCGAAAATGGCGAATCCATTATGCAGATAGAATTTAGATCGATTGAATATGGAAAAGATTATGATATTGTTCATAATCCGGATAAATATGTGCTTTTTATTGATGGAAAAGAAATAAAGTGAAATATATAGATATGCAGTTAAAGTGCAGAAAAGAGAATTGTCGATGCACAGGATATTTTCAATTATAAAAAAAATGATAAAAGAGAGGCAGCGGAAAACCCGTTGCCTCCTTTGGGTATAACAATAATAGGCGTTTGCGAAACGCCAAAAGCCGCATAAATAAGGCATTTTTTTGTTGTTAAAATAAAATATCTCCTCAAGATTTATGGTAAAATAGAATTGCCTAGAAACTATCTTGTCAATGCACTTGGTTATACTCAATATTTCCAGCTTTTGATTGAGCGGTATATGGATTTGGCAATCTTGGAAGAAGAACACGAGGAACGGGAACATGAGATTTATCTGGAATATCCAGAATATTATGAGGACGAGGGTATCCTTGATGAAATGGAGCAATGGGTCGAGGATTTCCTAAACGCAGTGCCAGCGAATAAACGTGAATATTTTTCACGCCTTATCAGAGAAAATACGGAATACTAAAAAAAGAACGTGTATTTTATGTAAGATGTACACGTTCTTTTTATTTTGTCATGCTTGAAAAAGGAAGCATAGGCTCATGGTTTCTTTAAATTATTTCAATCTGCCATAACACATGTCGCTAAATATGCCGTCTTTTTTAAGCAATTCATCATATCTGCCAGACTGTACAATCTTTCCATGATTTATAACAATGATATTATCACAGTTTTTAAGCGTTGTAAGCCTGTGAGCGATAGATAGGATTGTCATTTGATTTTCCTGTTTCAGCTTTTCTATTTCATTCTGTATCAGTTTTTCTGATGTATTATCCAATGCCGAAGTCGCTTCGTCTAAAATAAGGATTTGTGGCTTCCTTAAAAAAATGCGTGCAATGGCAATCCTTTGTTTCTGTCCCCCAGACAGATTGCTTCCATGTTCGGCAATCACGGTATCAAGACCCTCTGGCAAGGAATTTACAAAATCTTCAAGATTTGCCTTTTTTACCGCTTCGTTGACTTCTGCTAAAGCTGGCTTATCTTTCAGACCATAACAGATATTTTCATATAAAGTTCCAGCAATCAAAAAAGGATTTTGGGGGACTAATGCGATAACATCTGCAATCTCTTTCCTTGACAGAGTATCAATATCCTTTCCCGCAATATAGATTTTTCCCTCTGCTTTTTCCAGTTTACAAACCGTCTTTATGAATGAGGACTTCCCGCAACCGCTCGGACCTGCAATACCTAAGAAAGTCCCCTTATCAATGGAAATGTTTATATCTGAAAGCACAGCTTCTTCATCATAAGAAAAGTTTAAGTCCAACACATCAATCATATGCGGTGCTGTGATATTTTTTTCGATTTTTCTACTTTCTGGCAGAGAATAGGAAAAATCATTTGGTATCTCGGTCATTTCAAAAAAATCTTCTGCAAGAATTAAACTTTCTGACAGCTCGTCCAATATCCTGTGCAGTTCTTCCAGTGGCTTAATCAGTTGCGAAAAACACAGGTAAGAAGTTAAGACCGAACCGACGCTTATTATATTTTGTGTCGCCAGATAAGAAGAAATACCAATCATCAGCACTGTAAAGAATATCTCATTTAAAAACTTCAAGCTATCGTATTTTGCCATTTGAATATGATGTTTCATTTCTTTTTTTCTTAAAAACTCAGATTTATCATGAAAGCGTTTTTCTTCAATCGAATTACTGTCGCTTATCCTTATCACTTCAATGCCGTTCAGCAGTTCAACGATTGAGCCGTCCATAGAGGCTTTGGTGTCCAACAGCTCAATACGGATACCTTTCTGCGTGCTGATTTGCCTTGCGACAATCCCAATTCCAATGGGGATCACGAGCAAGGTAAGCAGTGCCAGATAGACAGGCAAGGTCGTAAATATGACGACAATAGCTCCGATACTATTGAAAATTGCTGGGGCAAAGTCCATGAAAATCAGTTTTTCCAGTTTAACCGTCCCCTCAAGGCAACGGTTTAATCTTCCGTGAATGTTACCCGTCATATTGGTCTTGAAATAGTTCAGGCTTGCCTTTAGCAATGATGAAATGACAATGCCACGAGCTTTCTTCTCGGTTTGGGTTGCAGTATCTTCCACTATAATTCTGCGTAATATGATAATGAGCTGGTTTATGACATTGACAGCTAAGATAATAAGAAGAATAGGGACAATCTTATCAAAGCTGATTTGTTCCTGTATTAAAATATCGTCTGTTAGCCAGCCGATTGCCTTTGGCGTAATCTGTGCCAGAACAGCAGAAGCAATCATAATCATCAGCACAAAGAAAAAGTTCAGCTTTTGCCTGAAATTCAGCAGGTTATATAATTTTTTCAATGTTTTATTCATATCAAAGCACCTCTATGATTTGTTGGAATATTATTCAGTATGTATATTATCATTAGTTGTGTAAACATAAGGAATACGAGCATATCTAATATACATTATATCATGCACCCTTTATACTGTCATTTCATTTATTGCTTTGATAACAATAATCAATCCAACTCCGCCCCTAACTCATATCTCCAATACTCAGCCGCCTCATACTCCTTGGGTTCTGAGAGTACCGGCACGGTAAAGAGTTCAACCGGAACACCGAGTGTTGATGCGAAGAGATTCATAAGATCCTCTTTTGGTGTTCGAACATCGCTTTCGTATTGGGCAATCCGGACATCAGCACAGCTGTCGGGAAAGCCAACAGCTATGCCAAGTTCTTTCTGGGTGAGATGATTTTTCTGTCTTAAGTGTTTTAATTTTCTTCCAAATGTAATCATAGTATTATTCTCCTGTGCTTCCGAATGCCCCAGTTCCTCGTTCTTCACCAAGGTCCAGGACAAAGTCTGCGATCACGACCGGTGTGATCACCAGCTGACCGACGCGTGTGTCTTTATGAATGGTCTGAGAAGATGTGCCCACGTTGCTGATAATGGCATGGATCTCACCACGGTAACCGGAGTCAATCGGTGGAAGTTCACATACCAGTCCTTTTGCTGCCATGCTGCTTCGTGGAAAGACATATCCGGCAAATCCATCCGGGATGACGAGACCGAATCCAAGCGGAATTCTTGCAACCTCGCCTGGCTTTAATATGCAATCGTAAGGCATGAATACATCAGCCCCGGCATCATTTTCATGTGGCCGGAATGGATGATGATCAGCTTTCAGACCAAAGTCAATCAGTTTAATCTTTATGGCTGCTCACCTCCTTCCTGATGAGCAATGGATAATCTGTCTTTAAAATATCTGCCGGCATCCAAAGTTTTGAAATAGGATTCCGGCAGGACATCTGTTTTTCCATACAGCTTCCTCTCTGACAGAACGGACCGGTCAGATCCGGTGCAAAAAGGATCGGGCTTAATTTGTACAATCGTTGCCAGATATGGAGCATCACAATCCTGGTTTCGTCTGTATTTCTTCGGCAGGTTCTCTGGCCGATCATATGCTTCCACTGGTAAGGTGTTGCACTGATGATCAGTACGTTTCGAAGTCCCTGAGGTGTAGCATATCCGGCTGAATCATGATCAATGCCTAAAGCACAGAGTTTTGCATAGTGATCCAGATCTGACTGACAGCTTTTCTTGTAAATATCCTGGATTTCTTTATCTGCGTTCATAATTCCATATGGAATAGCAAATGCAGCGTGACCGGAATAATTGCTGTACTGCAGAGATGCACTCATGTACTTTACTTCGTTCTGATGCCTTGTGATCTGTGCCAGGAAGCGTCTGCTTGCACCAACAACAGCCACGGTAATGACCATGAATTTCTGTACTGTCGGGTGAGGAAGTCCTGCAATGTTTTCTACGGTCTTCTGACTGTAGGATTGGTGGTAAAGATCCATCAGATCTGCCATGTTCTGGATCGTATGACCGTGTTGTGTGAGCCTGGCTGCAAAGACCATATTCTGTTCTGCTTCCCGGATTCCATAGCAGTTTAAGATAGCTGTTTCAATGTGATCCATAGGCCTGTTCCTCCTTTACCAGAGCTTTTAAAAGGATCAGATAATTGATGCAGTCTGTGATTTTTTCATCCCATTGTTCCATATCAAAATGCAACAGAGTGGAATAACACATATCGTAAAGGGATACGATATGTTTCGACATCATACCGGCCAGTGCTGCTTTTGGATCACAGTTCTGTAAAGCGGCAGCAATCTTGAATGCACTGAGGCGATCAATATTGTCACCGGTATATTCTTTCTTTTTATGTGCCAGAATATCGGCACACTTTCTCATCTGAAGTTCAAATACAACATTAAATTCTTCTTGTGTCATGTGATAGTTCCTCCTTTGTTTTGTGATAGTTATCGTTCGCGATCTTTGCTTTTTGATCTTAGTGATTCCTGAATCTGCATCTGAAGAATGGCATCAACATTCTGATCGGCAGTATCCAGATCTTTTAATTTTTCTTTCAAGTTGCTTATTGCTTCTTCTTCAGAAGCTATCTGCTGTTGCAGTTTTTCTTTTTGTAAAGTCAGAGTTTTTAGGCTTGTCATCTTTCCATCCTGATAAAAGGATCTCAGCCAATCTCTGGCTTCTTCATATTTCTGAATGTCCTTCGCATGTTCTTTCCGGTATTTTCCTTTGTACTTTGCATTTGAAAATTGAGAATAAACTTTTTTAGTTGCATAGTACTGTCCGGTATAACGAATCTGATCGTTGAGCATCCTTAAATCGGACCGATGCTGAGCAAAGTGTGTCTGCATTTCTTTTAGTTCCTGCTTTGATGCAAGCAGTGTATTTTTCAGATCTGACTGCGTATCAAATCCATGTTCCTGCACATAGATAATGGTATTTGCCATTTGCTGCAGGTTAGAAAGTTTTACCCGATGAGCATAAGCTGGACTCTGCATTGCTTTCACATTTGTCTGGAGATTTACAACCAGACGCAGGTGAGATCTGACGTAGAGGATGGCCAATGGATCCTTGCGTAAGAAGGCCTGTTCCAGGTGTGCTTTTCCATATCGTGTTCCAAGTGCACGTTCAGTAATCCGCTTCTGTCGATCAGGATGAAGATAGCTGTATCTGCCACGATGCTCAATTACAGAGATTTGAAATTGTTCCAGAAGTTTGGATTGGAATTCATCAAAACTATTGGATGTGGAAGCACATTCATCAATCGCATTTCGCAAATATTCTTTCTGCGTAAGGAATACAGTGGATGTTGGTTTGAGACCATCTTCGATAATTTTCTGATTGATTTCATCCAGTTTTTGCTGACCATGTTTCTGTGCTATATATTCTTTTTGAGTAGTTTTTCTTTCAGCTGGAACAAGAAGATCTATCTGGTGAAATCCTTCTTGTTGACACCGTTCCATGACTGTTTTCTTGAATGCGTTCATGAATTTATCGGTGGAACGATGCTTGTAACCGGCAGCTTCCTCATGTGGCTTATCCATATACGGCTGCCTTTCCACTGCAGTCTTCCTCACACTGTTTATGACGATGTGGGTATGGATATTTCCGGACTCATTGTGACCGTCAGTATGAGTAACCACCAGTGCCTGATATCCAGGAAACATCTGCTTTGCAAGTTCCAAACTGATTGCTTGTGCTATTGGTCCGGTAAGTCCATTTTCTGTAACATCGGCTGGATCGTAGCTGATAATGTAGTGGTGACTTTTGATATCTGCACGTTTCTTATTCTTGTGAAAATAAGCATTTGTCAGTTCACATTCCTTGTCAAAAGACATCGGATCACAGTTCAGCCCATCCATATAAAATTCTTTTCGAAGGATGCTTCGACCAGATTCATCTACAATCTTTTTTCCGGTTTTCTCATCGTGTTCAAACAGAAGATAATTGATAGCAGATGAGTAATTTGCATTTCTGCTTTTAATATGCTTTACGATTGCCATTCATACCACCTGCCAGTTTCAGTACTTCTTTTCTCAGCTGAAATAAGTCAGTGATGCACTGATGGATTTCATTTTCTATAGCACGTGACTGACTACCACCACTGTTAAAATGCTTGGCGATCTGATTGAGATTCGATCCGATCTTTCCATATTCACTGACCAGTTTTCTGAGATCGTTCATGTCTGCAACAACTTCAATCTGATGATTGATTTGCTTCTCAAGCAGAAGTTTTCTCAGATATTCAGATCGTGAGATTGAAAAACAAGCAGCTCCTTGATCCAGCAAATTGAGTTCGACATCTGTCAGTCGTACTGCAACAAAATGTCTGTGATTTAGTTCTTTATCTTTGTTTTCTGTTCTCATATTCCTCCTTTCGCTACGACTATTCCTCCCACCGGGAGTCACGTATTTTAATATCGGCTGTCCCTTCCGATATTAGAAGTAGTGCTGTGAACACCTTTAGGTGGAACCAACAGACAAGTGAAACGTCTGTTATGAAGAGGGTATGGGGAGATCCCCATCAAGATAAAACCCATAGGTGAACAGGATGCTAAATGGCAATACTGTTAAACATGGGTGGATCTTGCTCTGTATGTGTACCCCTCTATATAACGAAACGCTCAGAGGCTGTTTTACAGTGGGGGGAAAGAAAAAATATAAAAAAAAATGATGATTAATGGTGAGCTTGTGATAGAATGAAAAAAAGAGAAAAGCATAAAGGATGTAGTTGTGGAGAAAATTTGTTATGATTAGAAAGTTGCTGAACGGAGATATCGATAGAGTTGCTGACATATGGTTAAAGACAAATCTGAAAGCACATTATTTTATTTCCAATCAATACTGGAAAAGTAATTATGAATTAGTAAAAGAAATGATGTCACAATACGAAGTTTATGTGTTTGAAGCAGATAAAATGATACAAGGATTTGTAGGACTAAATGATAAATATATAGAAGGTATTTTTGTCTCCGATGAAATGCAGTCATGTGGCATAGGTAAGCTTTTATTAGATTATGTTAAGGATAAAAAAGTTAGCTTACGATTAAATGTATACCAGAAGAATGCCAGAGCAATTTCTTTTTACCAAAGAGAAGGGTTCATTATTCAATGTGAAGGCTTGGATGAAGCTACTGGTGAAAAAGAGTACATTATGCTATGGAAACGAAAATAGAAATCGTAAGTTATGGAGGTGAAAAATGTATTTCACAGACGAAAAAGACTATATTATGCGAATGATAAAAGAAATGGTAAGAGTATTATTTTCTTTAATGTTTGGGAAAAAGTATGTTTCTGTTGAACTTGAAAAAGAAAATAAATATGAAGTATCAGGGAAAAATTTGAAAGATTTTCTTGATATGATTGATTCTGGGGAAATTAACGAAGCAGAGAATATACTTTTAGATAGCATTGATTATACAGACAGAAATGAGGTAATGGCAGCAGCTCTTTTCTACCAATACCTTAGTGAGAAGGATAGTGAGTTTTTGAAAAATAATAATTATACAAAAGAAGAAGTGATGTCTGGTTTTAAGCAATTACTTATGCAGTCAGGATATACTGATTTGCTATGTTTGGTCAAAGCTGAAGAGTAATGTAGAAAATTCAAAGAGATAAGAGTGATTGTCTGAAAGGAGAAATTGTATTATATGTTCTATATTGTTTTTGACTTTATGATGGCAGTGATTATGTTTTTGTTTGGAATGTGGTTTTATAAATCAGAAGGAAAAGCTACTAAATTCTTGTCGGGTTATAATATGAAATCAGCGGATGAACGAAAGAAATACGATGAGAATGCTATGTGTAAGGCATATGGAAAAAGAATGATGTTTATGTCAGTTCCTTTTATTATTGGAATAATCATAGATATCCAATATCAAGGAATAGGCTGTTGGATCGCATGGGGGATATGGCTTATTATGTTCGTTTTGTTGCTTATTGATAGACATAAAAGAGAACGTTAAATTCAAGTTTGCGGGGTTGACTGTGGGATTGTAAATGACCGTAAGGAAGGCAAGTGGCATTATTATTCTCTGAACAAAAAAGTAATAAGAGAGGCAAGTTCATTTGTTGAAGCTTTGGGAAGGTAGGAAATGAAAGAAGAATGTATTATATGTAAAGCACCACTTATATATCTTGAAAAAGATGAAATGATGGAGTGTGTGTTATGCCATAAAAAGGAATTAAGCAAAACTAGATGTGAGCAGGGTCATTATGTATGTAATGAATGCCATACAAAAGGAATGGGTGTAATTATAGACATATGTCTTAGTGAAACATCTAAGAATCCGATAGAAATTATAAGAAGAATGATGGCACAGCCGTTCTGTCATATGCATGGACCAGAGCATCATGTTATGGTTGGTTCAGCGCTTCTTACCGCATATAAAAATGCAGGTGGTGAGATTGATTTGCCGGAAGCTCTGCTTGAAATGATGAATAGAGGAAAAGCTGTTCCAGGCGGTGTATGTGGATTCTGGGGTGCTTGTGGCGCCGGAATTAGTACAGGAATGTTTATATCAATAATCTCAGGAGCGACTCCACTTAAAAATGAACCTTGGGGTTTGGCTAATAAAATGACTTCTAAGGCACTTGACGCAATCGGGAGCATTGGTGGACCAAGATGTTGTAAAAGAGATTCCTATATAGCCATAATCTCAGCGATTGACTATGTGGCAGAGAATTTCAACATACAAATGGAAAAGCCTGTTATAAAGTGTATTCATTCTGATAAGAACAACCAATGTATTAAGGAGAGGTGTCCGTTTCATGAATAAGAAAAAAGTCGCATTTATCTGTGTTCATAATTCATGCCGTAGTCAGATTGCAGAGGTATGCAGGTAGATAAAATAATTATCTACCTCCTACCCGATTTTAGAAATTAAGAAAGTTCTGCCACATTCTTGTAGTCCAGATGGAATTAATCATCAATGCTGTATTTGTTTTCCAGCGCTTCTTCTGCTAATTCCAGTTCATCTTCCAGTTTTTCAATCGCGCGTTCTCTCGCTTTGTATGTCTCGAAGCTAATCTCTTTCATTTGGTAAGCATACTCAAATTCATCATCAAGTTTATCCAGTTCGTCATCGACTGCGTCTACCTGTTTTTTCAAAGCGTAGAATTGTTCGTGATTCTCAGATGCATTTGTAGATGTTTTTGCATTGTTTACACTTTTTGTTATATTACAGATTTCTTCTTCATAAGAAGAGAAATCATAGTCCTTTTCGTTCACATTCTCTGCTGCATTTTCTGTGTTACTGATGTTATCATCACCGTCATCTGTATTTGATGTTACAACTTCCTGGGTCTTAATATCTTCTGTAGCTTCATTATTGGATGAAGTGCAGCCTGTAAAAGCAAATATTAATGTGAGGGATAATAAAACTACTAATAATTTTTTCATAACATGTTCTCCTTTCGGCTCTTGGGTGTTTTGTTTTTGCTGTTATATGTATCATATAGGGGGAAGATTAAAAAAAGATTAAAACAAATAGTAATTTCAAAAAATGAAAAAAGGACTCTAGCACACGAAAATGATCGGTATTATAATAATTACATTATGAGATTACTGATTGTAGAAGACGAGAATGATTTAAGAAACATTGTCAAAAAAAGGCTTGTCAAGGAACATTACAGTGTAGATGCCTGTGGGGATGGTCTGGAAGCGATGGATTATATCGATATGACTTCCTACGATGGTATTATTCTTGATATCATGTTGCCGGGAAAGGATGGATATGAAATCTTAAGAGAATTAAGGCAACGAGAAGATGATACACCGGTTCTGTTACTGACAGCAAAAGACAGCATTGAGGACCGTGTCAAAGGACTGGATCTTGGTGCCGATGATTACCTGATCAAACCATTTGCATTTGAAGAACTGCTTGCAAGAATCCGTGTCATGATGCGTAGAAAGCCACAATTTACATCCAATCAACTAAAAATAGCAGATCTTATTCTGGATCGTGACACAAGAAAGGTTACAAGAGCCGGAAATGAAATTGATCTTTCTGCAAAAGAATTTATGGTTCTGGAATGTCTTATGCGCAACAAAAATATCGTAATGACAAGACAGCAGATTGAACAGAATGCGTGGGACTTTGATTTTGAAGGTGGTTCCAATGTGATCGACGTATACATTCGTTATTTGCGAAAAAAAATCGATGCACAATATGAACAAAAACTCATCCACACTGTTCGCGGTGTCGGATATGTAATGAGGGAAAATGAATGAAACAGCTGACAATCAAGAAAAAAATTACGCTATGGTACACCGGAATCATTGCCGTAGTTCTTGGGACTATTTTAGTTCTCGTCCTTCTTTTTGTGGATAAGGTTGGAATTTCTGCGACAGAAGAAGAAATCATTGCCGCAGTGACCGGTTTCTCTTCAAATATTAATTTTCAGGATGATTCCTTTTATCTTGACGGCGATACTGAATTTTACGATGACGGTATTATGTTTTGTATTTATGACAAAAACGGACGCTTACTTTATGGAACGATTCCAACCCAATTTCCAGAAGAAACTATCCTCAAGTCGAATACACCGCGAATGATAACCGGATCAAATCGAAAATGGATGATATATGACAGCGTTTACACTTACGGTGATGATGAGGAAATGTGGGTACGAGGAATTACCTCCGTACATTCTATAGAACTTTTCATGCAGACATCCGAGAAAATGCTGTTGATTGTATTCCCGTTACTCATTATTTTGATCGGAGTCATCGGATATTTTATGATCAAGCGGGCATTGAGACAGGTGGATTTTATCTGCGATGAAGTTGAAAACATCAGCAATGGAAAAGATCTTTCCAAACGATTGTCTCTGCCAAAAGCAAAAGATGAATTATACGAATTGTCGGAGAAATTTAACGGAATGTTTGAGCGATTGGAATTTTCGTTTGAGAAGGAACGTCAATTCACATCAGACGTATCCCATGAACTGCGGACTCCCGTTGCTGTTATCATTTCCCAGTGTGAGTACTTATTGGAAAATGAAAACTTATCTGCGGAAGATAAGGAAGAGATTGCAGTCATCTTAAGGCAGGCAAAACGAATGTCAAAGCTGACAAGCGAAATGTTAATGATCGCCAGAAACGAACAGGATGAGCAACATCTGATGGAAAAACTGGATTTTGGATTATTAAGCGAACTTGTAATAGAAGAACTGCAGACAAAAGCACAGGAAAAAAATATTGAGATCATCCTGCAAAAGCAGGACGACTTATTTATGAACGGCGACCAGACATTGATTTTGCGTATGATGATGAATTTAATAACCAATGCCATCAATTACGGAAAAACAAATGGACATATCCATGTTATCCTGAAGGTCGAAAATGACCAGATTGTCGGTGAAGTGAAAGATGATGGTATTGGAATAAGTGAGGAACACCTGGACAGAATCTGGGAGCGTTTCTATCGCATAGACAAAAGCCGTTCCAGAGAAAATGGCGGTACCGGACTCGGCCTTTCTATGGTGCGTTTGATTGTAAATCTCCACAATGGAACCATTCACGTCGAAAGTATCGAAGGTATCGGAACGAGTTTTATTTTCCGATTTCCGAAAATATAAGGAGCTATCGCTGTATATCCAATTTTTTTTTACCAAAGAGAAGGGTTCATTATTCAATGTGAAGGTTTGGATGAAGCTACTGGTGAAAAAGAGTACACTATGCTATGGAAACGAAAATAGAAATCGGGATTTGTAGTAAAGGAGGTTTACAATGGGGTTTTGGATTTTTATGTTGATTATGGATTTGCTTCTTCCTTTTACGATGATTGGTTTTGGAAGATATTTTATGAAAAAGGCTCCAAAGGAAATAAATTCAGTATTTGGATATCGGACTTCGATGTCTATGAAGAACAAAGACACATGGGAATTTGCTCATAAATATTGTGGTAAAGTCTGGTATGTCTGTGGAATGGTTATGTTGCCGATAACAGTAATATTCATGCTTTTAGTGATTGGAAAAAATGAAGATTGTGTTGGGAGTATAGGAGGAATTATCTGTGGTGTTCAACTTATTCCTTTAATTGGGTCTATTCTCCCAACAGAAATAGCATTAAAAAAGAATTTTGATAAGAATGGAACAAGACGATAAATGCCATTTTTTGAAACTGAGAAATCGGGATTGACCGAGTTCTTTGAGTGAGATACACTTCTTGGACGAAGGGAAGGAAGAAGGAAAAAGTACTTTAGAGGTATTATGGAATGAGTAATAAATTGGTTGAGCACAAAGAATCAAAAGAAATATTAACTGGAAATCAAAAGAAAATTTTGTTTTGGATTTGTTTCATTATTTTAAGTATAGCTTTCATTACAGTCTGGATAAATATACTTTTGACATCTAAAGCATTTAATACACAAATGGAAGAGATGGTACTGGGAGAAGATTACTATATGGAGGATATTGTGATTACAGGTAAAAGGGCTGAAGATGCTTCGGTTGATACGATATCTCAGAATTATTTCTTCTACTACAACAATGGAAAAGTGAATGATTATCACAAGCGAATGCAAGTACCGGGATTTGTATATTCGGAATATAATGTAGGAGATTCCATAGCTGCATATACCACAGACCATGTTAGTTATTCTTATTACAAGTATGGGATTCTTCCGGATACAGGGTATACAAACAATGAATTAATGAAAGTGGCTGGCGTATTGCTTGGAATTGGAATATTTTTATTGGCTTTGTTTGGGGTGTTAAGTAAGAAAATGAATTACAAGAAGTAACCAACTTCCCGTTTATTGGGAAGTCGCAGAGAACGAAAAATCGGGATTTATCAGAAAATGAGGAATAGTTGAAATGGAGGCGCTATAATAACATGAAGATTGAAGGGAACCAGAAAGAACTGGATGCAATGGTAGAATTTCATAAGGGAAACCGTGTCGAGGGACTGAGACTGCAAGAAGAATTTGCAGCGGAATTTCGTAAGGAGTATAAAGACAAAGATCACTGTCCTTGCCTGAAAGCCTGTCGTTATCACGGAAACTGTAAGGAATGTGTAGCAATCCACAGAGCGCATCAGGAACATGTTCCTAATTGTATGCGACCATTGATTAATAAAAAATTGAAATTGATGTCAGAATTAACAGAGCATACCTTGGCAAATGAAATAGAAGCTCCACATGAGATTTTAAGAAAATAGGCAAGTCAAATTCCTGTTTTGAGAATTGAGAAAATCGATACTTGTAGATGGAGGTAATCAAAATGAAAGAATATCAATATTTGATTGGAAAAATTATTGTCGCAGTGGCAATTATAGTTGCCGCAATCATTATAGCACAGGCTATTGGTGGAGCTGGAGAAAGTATCCGTAGTAGCTTGTTGCAATTAAGGGATGCTCTTCGATAACTTCCTATTTGTCGGAGAGCAAATAGAACAATAACTCAGGATCTATAGTACTGTTAGAGTATTGATAAAAGAGATTATTCATGATACAATATCCGAAAAATCGGAAACGGGAAGGTTGGGAAAAGGATATTGCGCCATGAAGATATATGAGAAAATATTTGCAAGACTTGAAGAATTACATATGAGCCAGACGGAACTGTCCAGAAGAACAGGTATCGCAACCAGTACGATCAGTGACTGGCGAAAGAAACAAATCAATCCACAGGCGGATAAACTGGTGTCTATATGCAAGGCACTAGATATGACGCTTGTGGAATTGCTTTGTGTAGAAGAAAATGAAGAACAGACCGCAACCAACGATTATGTGTCAGAAGAAAATTATATGATTGAACTGTTTCGGCAATCTGATACACAGAGTAGACGAAGAATCATCAGTTACCTAGCACTTTTTGATGTTTGTAAACAAATCAACGATAGTAACCAGTCACAACAGAGGAATGTTTCGGTTGTTCAGGATATTGATGGGAATAGTATTGTGGTGATTAATGATATCCGGTTTAAAGGAAAACGTTCCATCGATTGGAAGGAAGTGAGGGCATATTTGAAAGAATATGTCGGCGATTTTTATAAGGTGGCGTCTACCGGTGATGTTATATATATCGGATCTGATCTGCCAAGTGAATATTCGGGATCAGTATATACCAAAAGGCTGAATGGAGCAGTTGCAAAGGCTAAAGCGAATGCAACACAGGGAATTCCTGAAATGATAGAAATTTCAACAGGCAGATATTTTAGAGAAAATAATAAGGGGAAACATAATTGGAATGCAAGGAATGGCTGGTATAGATATGATACTTATTTTGCATTACCGGTATATGGTGATAATGAAGATATTGAAAGATATAACGTATTTCATGCATCTTTGATAATAAGGCATGCAAATGATGGAAAAATGTATTTGTATGATATTCTGGATATAAAAAAAGAAACGAGCACCCCGTTGGAGCCATAAGGCTTTACTTGGCACAAAACCCATTTCTTTTATGAATAGATAATATAATATGGTAGAAGAAATGTCAATCCGAATATTCGAAAATTAAGACGTTAAGATGGTGTTTATGTATAATATAAGTAGCATAATTGCAACTTGCAATATATTGGATTAGATTCCCCGTTGGTGCACGATGATTCTGGAGGTGGTCAAGAATGATTTTTCGGAAAAACTACAGTTGATTCGTAAAAATAGAGGGTTAACGCTAGAAGAACTGGCAGAAAAATTATCAGTATCAAGGCAAGCTGTGGCAAAATGGAAATCGGGGCAGGTATATCCTGAGATTACTAATCTTATTCAGATCAGCAATTTATTGGATGCCGGAAGTGCGGAAGTGTTCTGCACGATACTGTTTTGGTGTTTTCCCG
>ERZ780212.361-NODE-361-length-47009-cov-3.192806_pt1 | contig 47009 bp, 38 predicted proteins | sample MGYA00511364_ERZ780212 | MGnify/ENA primary metagenome ERZ780212 (study PRJEB29588, sample SAMEA2147991) | human gut metagenome | biome: human gut; feature: human-associated habitat; material: faeces | place: Denmark | collected 2008/2010 ... | reverse complement strand
ATTTGGATTTTTCGCTCTTATTTTCCAACTAGTTGAGGTAATTATAAAAAAATTCAGGTAAGATGGATAGGTACCGGCTATGGAGCGTTTACATCATAACTTGTTAATACTGAACAAAAACCTACAATAAAATTATTGAATTGTTATAAAAAGTTTGCTATAGTGGGTACGTTGTTTGCAAATAAAAAGGAAAGAGGGAGTAAATATGAAAAACAACTATTTAAAGAAGATAATGCTAATTTTTCCAGCGTTATTTTTAATCATGTCATGCATAGTGCCGGTAAAAGCGTATGCATCAACTTGCCCACATGCAGGTAGTGTAAGTATTAGTACAATAAAAGCGACTTGTACGAAAAAGGGGAAAAAAGTTGTAAAATGTTCTAGGTGTGGAAAGGTATTAAGTACTCAAACTACTGGTAATGCGTTAGGGCACAAGTGGAAAGTAGAACAGAAATCGGCTACAGAAAATGAAAGAGGATATTACACAAAGTCTTGTACAAGATGTAATAAGATTGATACAAACATCATATATCCCAAAATATGTAGACATGTTAATAATGGACAGTTCACATATAATCCAAAACCAACATGTACTAGCAGTGGATATAAAATTCAGAAATGCACAAAATGTGGTAAAATCTTGTCACGAACAGCAGTGAAAAAGCTGGGACACTATTGGACAGAAACTAAGAAAAATCCTACAAAAACTAAAGAGGGCTGCCATAAGAAATATTGTAAAAGATGCAAGAAAAAATTAATTGACAAGACTTATCCTAAGTTAGAGTTCAAATATAAGGGGAAATATAAGTGTGATGGTTTTGAGTTTAATGCAGCAGGTATTCTTGTGACAAATCAGAATCTCTGGGGCACAACTTGTAACAGTATTTCAGGAATGAAAGACAAATTTGTTGCAGAATATCCAATGAGTTGTAATTATAAATTAGTTGTTGAGTGTACTGGTAATTATGTATACTTGGTTAACCAGACAAAAGATGGAAAAATCTACAAGGCAACAAAGAAGATTACTTTAGGGACAAATTCCTTGGGCTTGATGGTTTATTGTGGGAAAGTACCTTTGAATTCAAAGGCGCCTAATCGTAAATGCACAATTACTATCAAGGACGAGTTTGGACGTGTTTTAAAGACTCTTAATGTTAAACAGAGAAATGACTATACATTTAATGGTTACAATAAGACAGACTATATAAAGGTTATTAATCCAATAGTAGAAGAACTTTGTGTTTCAAGTAAAGATAGAAATCCAGTGAGGGGCGATGTTGCAGCAAGTTATATGAAGCAAGTCCTGAATGGTGACGTAATTTCAAATAAGGTAGTTACATGTTATGGTGCTACAAAATCATATAAGAACCTGCTGTTTGCTGCATGTACATATATTGTAGATGATGTTAATGTAAGAATTAATTATATGACAGTTAGAACTGCAACTATGCTTGATCCAAGTTCAACTTCCTATAAAACGGTTGGGGTGGAAGTTGAGGATGTTAATGGCATGTCGATTGAAACAAACCCATCTACAGCAATCATCAAGATTTCAGAGCAAATGACAAAGCATGATGCAAATACAATTAATAAGAAGAAAGATGCTCAAGCATTTATAATTAATACAACAAGTGCTGGACTTAAAATGGGAATAGGTGCATTTTTCAAAAAAATAGGTGCTGGAGTGGTAGGTAAGGGTATTCTTGCTGCTGGAAATAAACTGGCGAATATGTATTGTGTAAAAGTTAAGAGTGATAAAACAAAAGTAGAATACAATAATGAGCTCAGATTAAAAAAAGGAACGAAACTTAAGAATAAAGACAATAAGGTTACTGTTTATTCTCTTGCCGACGCATTGGGCTATACTTATAATCTTACGTTTGTCTCAGGAGATTATTCAAAAAAATATACAAAGACATGGACTAAATCAGGAGAATTTTAACTTGGTTATATATTATTTATGTGGAGAGGTTGTGAAATAAGTTCCTAAAAAATAGGACCATTTGCGTAAGCGAATGGTTCTATTTGTGTGGTAAAATTAACTTGCGATGAAAACTTTACACAATAGTTATTCTGTAAACGCTCCATAGCCAGTACCTACCCATCTTATCCGAATTTTGCGATAATTACCTCAACTAGTTGGAAAATAAGAGCGAAAAATCCAAATATTCAGGAGGTAGATTATGGCAACACGCCTTGCTATTCGGGAACAGCAGCTAGCGACATGGACCGCCATTATTCAGGAATGCAGAAACAGCAGTATGAAAACAAAGTGAATAATCTGCGTCCAATGAGCCATCTGTCCGGCGGGCGTGAGCCACTATTCCGTTTTGCTATGAGCCATCATTCCGGTCACAATGAGCCACTTGTTTTATAATAGATTTATGCACATCTACTGTGTAAATCTATTATGACGGAGGTCATCATTATGACCAAATATCGTGAAATCCTAAGATTATCAAGCTTGTGATTTAGTAATCGGAACATAGCATTGAGTGTTCCGTGTTCAAGAAATACCGTAGCAAAGGTCTTAAAACGAGCACAAGAATTAGATATCTCTTGACCACTAGAAGACAATCAAACGGATGAAGTTCTTGAAAGTTTGTTTTATCCAAAACAAAACGACCACTCTCAAAAGCGTATGGTACAATTGTAACGCTTGCTGCCATCTGTCAAAAAAAGATAAGTATAATCTGTACACCATTTTTGATTGATCGCATCTGCATGAAAATCCTGATTCGGTTTGTTCTCATATACTTTATGCGCAACACCATGTTCGTACTCCGGTTTATTTTTCCTGGAGATTGAGAACAACTGCATTTCGGTATTCATATATTTGTGAACCGTTAAGCGACTGATATCGTGTCCTATACGAATCAGATACGCATGTATGGTTCTATAACCATCAACTCCGCCATGAGAGTGATATATTTTTCGAATAGAGTTTTTGATTTCATCCTTCTTTTGATGATAATCAGCTTTTCGATTTTTAAGATAATTGTAATAAGCATTTGGGCAGATATCAAACTTCCTGAGAAGCCATCTAAGCCCAAATTCCTTGTTGTATTTTTGAATAAATCGATCAGCCTCTAATCGATTTCCTTCGCAAAGAATGCCGCTGCTTTTTTTAGGAAGTCATTTTCCTTTTGAAGTTCTGCAAGCTGCTTTTTGAGCTAAAGATTCTCCTTCATGTAATCATAATCGGCTTTGGCTTCTTCGTTAGCTTGGCATTCTTCACGGAATTGATTTGTCCAATTTGAGATACTTGCATGCGATACTCCGTATTCTGCTGCAAGACCTTTGAGGGATCTTCCCTCTTCAATATGAAGACGAACAATCTTCTTCTTAAATTCTGGTTAATAATGTTGATTCATCTGTAACATACCTCGTTTCCTCCTAAGATTATATCTTATTAGGTCGAGCTGTTACAACTATGTTATATCACAACAATTACACCTTCAAGAACAGTTGTCAATACAGTCAAACAAGAAGAATACATTTCTTGCTTAAAATTTAAATATGCTTCTTCAAATTTCTTTTTCTGCCCTTCATCGTATCGTTTTTGTTTCGCTGCAGGACTAGTAACAATTTCATCATATGCATATAACAAGCACACAAAATCATAAATACATTTATTACTTAATTTTTTATCTCTAGAAGCCTCACTAATTGACTCTATTTTCTTTACACGATTAACCACAGAGACTGATGGGCAACATTGTTTTCTGGAATTAGGTTGTTTCCACTGTAAAAAGCCTGAATTCCTCAAGCAGGAAATCTATGCCAGCTTCATTCTCTACAACTTCGGAATATTTATCGCAAATGAAGCCGGCAGAGAAAACAAACGAAAGAAACGGAAAGGCAACAAATACGATTATGATATCGATATCTCAACCGCATTAAAACTCGCCCGAAAGTACTTCATCCGAAGGGATACCGGACCTGGCATTGACAAAATCAAGCTTATGACCAGGTATGTCCATGCAGTAAAAACGGAGTTCCGGCAGTTTCCTCGTCATCTCAGGGGAATAAGTGCAATTCATTTCCATTACAGATGACGATGATTAACTGAATAATTTTTCAGGCAGACAGCGTCTGTCTATTTGCAGTGCCCAAAAACAGAATTTTTTGGCTCTTCATCCGGAATACAACACTGGTTGTGGTTCTTTCTGATACATCGAACACTTAGCGAACAGTTAGCTTAATGGCATTGCCTACTATCCTATTATTCGAACAAGTTGTTACAAATTTATTATACCACTACAATAGTTAACGGTCACATTATGAGTTTTGCAAATAGTTGCAATACGGTCACCGATGACCTCTTTAAATTCTTTCTCGATATCCTTCCGGATAATAAATACCACATGGTTGAAGCCTGCCTCGATTGCATCATGGATCGAGTAGTCCATGATGATATGATCAGAAGCATCCACCGGCTCCAGCTGTTTGATTCCTGTTCCAAATCGGCTACCGATTCCGGCTGCCATGATAAGTAATGCTGTGTTCATTTTTCTATCCTCTTATTGTGCTTTTGCCGCTTTTATCGGACATACCTTAATGCATTGATAGCAACGCACACACTTACTTTCATCAATCTGAGGATACTCAAATCCTTCTTCATCCTCTACCATAGAGATAGCTTCTTTCGGACAGATTGCATAACAGGCAGTACATCCACAGCATTCTTCTTTTCTTTTATATAATACTGGTGCTTCCTTCATCTTTCTTCTCCTGACAATCAAACACGAAATACAAAGAGTAGTCCATATTCTTCATTGTGTTTATACTCTCTGCCCCCCGATTACTCGGAGCATGAATTTAATTGTATTTTTTACTTTGGTTTTAAGCGAGACTTTTATCGGCGCAGCATACTTCTTTTCGAGCTCTTCAAATTTCATACTTTGCATATCATCAAAAAAAGTATTTCTCTGAATTGGTCTAGCACATGACTTGTATTCTGCCGGATTACTCCGCACGCCATCTTCATATGAAACTTCTTTCAACTGGAAATCGGTAGCAATTTTCTCAAATATTTTTCTTCCAGCATCTGTCCGAATCAAGATAAGAGACGTTCCATTTCCATCATTCATTTCAGGAGCCACATCATTGATTCCCCAAAAATCGGCAATCGTCATGTCTGCTTTCTTTACATTTTTTGCTGTACATTCATAACATGATGGTCTAAGACAATAGTCGCGTAAAAACATTGTCATATACGGATCTTTATCTTTTGAGACGTAGATTTTCTTCTGGTTCCCCTGTGGTATTCCATCCAAAACTTCTTTCATGCCAAAATCTGTCCAACTGTCATCTTTGCACCGAAAATTAATGCCTCTCAGTTTTCCGCCTACCTTTTGTTCCTGATGCTCAGCATACTTTCTCCACAACGCTGGAGAAGGGGCTCCATGACAAATCACGTCTACACATAGCAGATTACTATATTCTTTTCCCAAAAAAGCTTTGAGCCCATTTACTTGGCATCCTGTACCACTAAACAGAACCAGCTTATCTGCCAATAAATCTTCCTTGACCTGTTTATATGCATTTCCAACTTTAGCCTGTAAATATTTTGAGCCTCGAAGTTTAGCAAGTTCCAAACTATCTGATACTCGTGTAAACTCTGCTGAATAGCAATCTTCTGACATTTTTACGCCATATACGATACCCTGCTGTTTAAGCACATACCCTGCCAAAGAAGAAAAGACCGCTCCGGAAGAGCTACTCATACGCATATCTTGATTCTTACTGTACCCTGCATATACTTTCATCGGTTCCACGTGCAAACTCCTTTCCTTTTTAACATTCTGTCATTCCTAATTTAGAAAAAAGACCCTTCAGTTTTCCCTTGGTCATTTTGTTTATCAAAGCAAGAGAATCCTTGAATTCCATTTTCTTTTTATAAGCAACCAAATAAATAACATTCGGAATCACAACGCACACAATACCTCGAACGATAAGTGTCGTGAGCAATCCAAAGTTGATTTTTGCACAAATAGCATAAGTTACAACGCAACTGATAAGGATGATGATGCAATAGTATAAAAGTTTTTTCAAATAATCCAGAAGGTACTTTCTTTCAAAAATCACAGTAAATAGATTGTGCAAAAGCCATGGCATTCCAACGCAAATAATAGCAACAACAGTCGAAATCAAAATGCCATAAATGCCAATAAACTGAACAAGGATTAGGTTTAGAATCAAATTTGTTAATGCCGCAACCAATGGTCGGAAACGGTCTTCGTGCCACATTCCGGATGCGTCTTTATACATATTAAAAAGAGAATTCATCTGCCTTACAAAGAAATACACTACAAAACAAATAACTGCTGAGAAAGAAAGCATCAGATTCTCACCAACCCACAGTTCCATAAAAGGCTGATACAGGCAAAGTAGACACACCGAACAGAATCCAGCCCCCCAGCAGATAATAAAGGTGAACTTATTAAGATCCCTGTAGTTTTTCTCCTTTGTTTCCACAACAATGCTATTTCCTATTCCCGCTGTACAGGCAGAGAAAACAACTGTAATCAAACTAGTAATAGCGTTGAGAATATAAAAATAATTCTGATATACCGCTAATGCAGTAAGTCCCAAAAAAGAAGAAATCACGATCGTATCCGCAGAATCATATATAATACTACCAATCTTTGAAGTAAAGAGGTCTTTGATTCTTCCATTAATAGCTTTCTTTTCTTCCGTTGCAACCTGACCGGCTGGTTTGAATTGTGGATATAACTTATCCGAGCAAATTGCGGTTGTTATATTGGTTAGAGCCTGGGTCGCCAGTAAAACTACTACATACAAATAATAGTTTTTAAATGCCCATAACACAAGTAGCTGCAATGCATATTGAACCGTACTTGTAACAAGCGTCACTTTGCTTACAACATCCACTCTCTGATGTGCCTGCAAAATACTGTTTTTATAAGCAAATAACCAATAGGAAATTACGGTTGCACCCAAATTCAAGAGATAGAGCACATATATGTTTATCCCCTGTGGGACATCCCCGGAAATCAGTTTAGGAATAAATGGAGTAAGAGCCAGCCCCACTGCAGCAATAATAAATCCAATTATTCTATAATAGGTTCTATATAACTTCATCAATGCGCATATAGCTGTATTGTTGTCTTCCGCAATCGGCTTATACATACTATAAATCATTGCTGATCCAACACCCAGTTCTGCTAGATTAAGAACCTGTAGAACAGAAGCAAATAAAGAATTCAGTCCCAAGTACTGAACTCCCATAAGGTAAATCATAGCTGTGCGCATTAAAAATGGCACAAGAATCTGATACACCTTTAGTATAACTCCAAATATAATATTTCTAGTTGCATTCTTTGTTCTCTCTATCTTTGCCACAACTGAACCTCTTATTCTTGTCTATTCAGGGCTTCCCTTAAAAAGTTCACTGAATCTTTCTTCCTTTTTTCAAGTATCTCATTTACTTTTGAGAAATCACAATCCATCTGAATTTTTGAAAGTTGCTCCATACAACTCACCCTATGTTTTTCTAATTCAAATGTCTCAAGTAATGTATCCAGCCTTGAAGACATTTTACCATAACCATCTTCATACGGTCTCTCAAACACAATAAACGGCTTATGGAAAAGTATTGAAAATACTGTGCCATGAAAAGAATCTGTGAATACGGCCTCACTATAATATAATAGTGAAACAAATTCTGCCGGACCGATTTTTCTTTTTTGATCTTGGGGAAGCTGCGCAATATCGATCAAATCCGCCTTCATTTCTATTGATTTTTGAGTAATATAAGCATCATATTCTGCCGTGCGAATTCCAAGAAAATATGCTACAACATATCGTCCTTTTATCCTCAGCTCACTTTGATTAACAATTTTCTTCCAATCTTCTTCATTTAAAAGCATTGTAGGGTCTAATACCACTTTTGGTCTAGCACATCCCAAGTTTTCAATAATATCAGCTGCCGTTTTCTCTCGAACCGATACATTTTTAAACGATGAAATATACTTTCGATACCTATTCATCTCATTAATGGGCAGTTCATCTAAGCCAATACTAGCAGCATAAGCAAATTTTTTTTCGTTTGCTGTAAAAGTAAGAAATTCTCTATCAGAATTGCACTCAAATAACGGATTCCAGATTTGATCACTTCCAGCAATAAAATAATTATAATGTTCGCTGATATTAGAACTCTCTATCGTGTACTTACTCCATTTTATATTTTGATCAAATATTCCCCAACAAACATCTGAATACTTTTTTATAAAACCAGACGCAACAGTCTTTACCCAAAGTTTTATCTTTCCTTTTATATCGTACTTTATTCTAATCGGTATCGTTTCAACATGGGCATCAAGTTTCTTTAAAGTTTCTTGTAATGCATAATTCTGCAATCTATTTCCATAGTTATTACTGATAATCGTTACTATTGCAACGTTTTCTTTTAATTTCTTTTCCATTTTTTCAAAAAACCAAACCTTATAATATTTATCTTATCTTTTATTGAACTCTTTTCATTTAGCAAAACACTGCATCCATATTTACGGCAATTTTGCGTTATTGCGCTAGTTATTGCTTGAAACTGTTTTTCTGTAACATTCTCCGCCTTCGAAGCACCAGCTTTTTCAATTGAACGACCTGCATAAACAGACTGTAATACCAATTCTTTTTGCGCCAATGGAATTACCGCGTGTAGGTTTGTGTCCTTTAGTAAATTCAATATTTTTGCTCTAGCCAAAACATTAGTTAACTTTTTCCATGAAAAATCACCAGCGGACAAGCTGCCTTCTTGATAAATATAGTTGTATAAAGCTTTCCTAATATACACAATTTTCTTGCAATGTAATAGATACTCAACAACGAACTCCATATCCTCACAATAGTATACTTGCTCGTCAAAGCGAATATTATATTTCCTAATTATTCTTAAATCAAACATCTTGTTCCACAAAAAGCCGCCAACTGTACCATCTGTTAAACAGTGTTGAATGGCTTCTATTTGATTCCAAGCCTCAATATCGCCATCAACTGATGCTACTTTATTGGTAGCTCCATTGTCAAACGAACAAACTGATAGTTGGCATTTCATTTCATGCATGAAACGACTCAATGTACTTATCATTGTTTTTTCCATTGTATCATCTGCATCACAAAACACTACATATTTTCCTTTTGCACGATCCAAACCATATTGTCTGGCTGCTGATGGTCCACTGTTTTTTATAGAGTATACTGCCAAGCCTGTGATTTTTTTTTGTAAATTTTCACATATTTCTTTTGAGCTATCTGTAGAGCCGTCATTTACCAATATAATTTCTATAGATGTATACTCTTGTTGTTGTAGAGAATCAACCGTTTTCTCTATCGTATTTTCCGCATTATAAACCGGAACAATCACCGATATTAAATCATCCATTTTCTGCCACCTCTTTTCTATTTTCAATTATCAAAAGCGACAATAAGAAATAGAAATAAAAACCAAAAGTAATTTCAATGACCCCCGCAAAAATAAATGCTATTATATAATAAATTACAGGTCTTATGTCATAACCATTTTTTTTGATTGCAGATTTAATGGATGATATTGTCATCATAATAAACGCAACCGCTCCAATAACGCCAAATTGAACAATTATATGAAGCAAAGCGTTTTGTGCATTTCCTGCAATCACTTTTGCCACAATATTTGAATTGTATCCATATCCAAGCCACATCTTTTGGCTTATTATATTCGGCAAATAAGTATAAATCTTTGCTCTGCTCTCAATAGTTCCAACTTCACCAACATCATGTAAGAATGCGCTTACTATTTGTGATGAAATTATATCATCAAATTTCAAGATAATTGCTGTTGTAAAAATTATTAGCGCAAATATAATGAACTTGATATGCTTTAATATGAAGTTCTTTTTGCTTACGCAAAAATGCAATATGCTAATGACCAGCAACATAATAACTGCTGTCGAGCATTTCATTATTAATACTGTTATTAGAGAAAAAAGCCAGCAAAGCCCCCATAACAAACGCGTTTTTATATTTGGGTTTCTCATTCGCTTCAAATCAAACAAGCAGGTCAGAATAATATAAAAATATGATGCATTAAATTTATTTCCAATAAAATACGGATTATACTCTCCAGCGTCAATTCCCACTTGTGTATAAACCGACACCGTTAAAAAGGCAAGCCAAATCAACGAATAAAATGTAAGCCATTTTATTAGTTCTTTTTCCTTTTTTATTGAAACTAGCACATCCGGTATTAAAAAAATATTCAAAACAAATAGTCCAGGTATAATAATATTTAGTATATTATTTACAGATGTATGCGGATAATTAAAATAAGAACTCAGTACTATAACGGCTATATACATCAAATGCCATACATATTTTTTGCATTTAATTATATTTATATTTGTTAATATATAAGCCGTCCCTAAGCAGACCGCTATAGTCCTTGAATTTGCTGCCATTGCAGTTCCCCATATATATATAGGAAACAAAGAATAAAACAATGTACCCACAGCAAAAAATGGAAGTATATTGCTTTTTTTTATTCCAATCTTCATCTTCATGCTTTCCTTTTTTACATAACGGTAATTAACTTGTCCCTCATGTCACTTTATAATTCATCAAATATAAACATTTTACAAATAACAGAATACATTATTTTTTCTATTTGCCCCATATCGTGTGCAATAAATATATTAATGCTGTTTATACTCGCTCTATTGTCTTCCATTGATTAATCTTTCGCCTTATGCCTTTCATTCTTCTAAACTCGCGAAAGCAAAGTAGCCTGCATAAACACGTCACTTTTTTTAGCTTATTATCTGCCAAAAATCGTTTTCTGTCTATGTCTGCTATGTTTTTATATGTTTCTTGGATTTTTTTGTATTTCGAGCTTGACAAATATGACTGATATTCATCTATTTGGGTTTCTCTTCCACTCCTATAATTTTCTGCTAGCAATTGTGTTATGGCATATTGCTTTCCGCTTTTCTCATGAGAAATACTTTTAGGATTATCTCTATATCGGAAGAGGACTTCAGGTACATTTCCAATTTTATACCCAGCCAATGACGTCCTTATAAGGAAATCATAATCTTCGCATGCATCAAAATTCCTATATCCTCCAAGCTCATCAAATACTTTCTTTCGCACTAGCCATGCTGGATGTGCTGAACAACTCTCATATTGAAGAATTTTAGCACATACCTCACTAGTTTTTGCCACTTCAGCTATGCGTAAAACTCTCTCCTCATAAAAGACTTCATAGAAGCATCCTACAAGATCATATTTTTCTTTGTTCATATACTCAATCTGACGAGTTAATCTTTCCGGCAACGATATATCATCAGCGTCCATTCTTGCCACATAACTACCATTGCATAATGATAACGCTTTATTTAAGCTTTCTACTAATCCAATATTGGAATCATTAACTACAACTTTAACTCTATCATCCTTATCTTTGTAGTTATTCAGTAAAGAAATCAACTCTTTATACGTAGGAGCATCTACAACAATTATAAATTCCAAATTTTTATATGTTTGGTTTAAAATTGACTCTATTGCCCTTCGTATCCATTCAATGGGTTCCTTATATGTACTCATTATAACGCTAATTTTATCCACGTATCATTTCTCCTCTTCTATCCCACACCATTTCAAAAAGTTATCAATATCTGAAAATTGAGGTTTAGATTCCTTATAATACATTTTGCATGTTTCTTCTACTGATTTATCTTTCATCAGCATTTCTAATGACTCCGGTATCTTATTTCTATCTGTAAATATCATTTGATACTCTCTTAATACTTTTTCATCTGGTTTTTTATGGAACTTCTCATAATAGGCTATCGCAACACTTTTAGCGGCTTTCAATTCGTCTTCTTTTCTCTTTTTATAAAGCGATTCTATCGTACAAATTTTAAGTGCCGGAACTCCTGCATAAACGCTATTACTATCACAGTCTTTTGTCACAACAGCTCCCGCCCCGATAATTACATTATTTCCTATCGTTACACCTTTCAAGATTATAGCATTTCTCCCAATAATTGTTTTAACAGCATGTATTCCATCTCCATTTAAAGAATACACCTAGATTTTTGTCATAGAATTCCAAAGCAAAATGTTGCTACTATACTTCTTTTGCTGGCACGCCTACAAGACTGGCTCCTTTTTTTAAGCAGCTTTTAACCACAACAGCTCCTGCACCAATTTTAACATCATCAGCTATCGTCACATCACCGATAATAGACGCCCCAAATCCAATTTCAACATTATTTCCAATGTGGGGTGCCTTCAACGATACTCCATCATTACCAATGCAATTATTTCCGTGTAATTTGCATCCACATCCTACTACAGCATCACTATTAATGATGATTGAGCCATGATGGTAAATAATTGTTCCCGCTCCAAGAGTATTCGGATTAATATAGAATCCAAGTGTGTTTCCTAATTTATTTTTTTTTCTCGAATATATGAACTCCATCACTTTATTGAATACATGAAGTCCCCCCCCCGCAGATTTTTTGCGATAATATTCTTCATATCTCAGTAATCTCATATACTTGTTAATTACATAGAAATGACTATTAGTTAAAATCATTTTAATATGTGCTTTTTTAGAATAAGAATTATAAAAAGCCGCATCCTTTTCTATGATACTTTTCAATTCATTCCTTGTCATTTAATTTTCTCCTCACGAGATCTCGTTCATTTTTTAAGATTTTTTCAAGATCTGCCTAATATCATTTAATAGCAATGCTACTCCATAGTGACCTTTCTGCACTGCCACCTGAAAGATTCTTTGCTGTAAAGGCAAAGTATCAACAGGATACCCTTTCCAGCACTCTTGAATCACCTTGGATTTGGCATATGCATCAACAAAAGTCTTTTTTTCTTTGAGTGAAATCGATGAATCAGCAACCTGTCCAACGTACAACCTACAAATATTCATCGATGCCCTCTTTACACGCATAAGACAATCCGGATCATTTTCCTGTTCTGCTATTTCTTTTAAGGCCACTAAGTAGTCTTCATATTTTTTCAATTTGCTTTTCGAAAAACTTCGCATTATAGATGCTTGGTTTTCATTTCGATAGCAATAATCTGTATCACCTGTAAATGTGATTTTCCTTGCAAATTTGTACGCCGAGATGTTAAATATAACATCCTCCGAAATAATATTTTGAAAATTCAAGTGATAATTGTCAATCAATGTCTTTTTATATATTGCGATCCAAACAGACATTGGAAAAGCTTCTGTTTCCTTATCATTGATGCTACGACCATATAAATTTTTCCGTATTTCATCGATTTCGGATCGTTTTGTTACCGTACTACCTGCTAATGGATGTCGTTTTGTTCTTATTACCTTTCCATATCTCCAATCACAATGTCCACTAACAGCAATATCTGCATCATTTTGTTTTGCCGCATTATAAAGCATTTCAAACATACAAGCATTTGTCCAATCATCCGAATCTACAAATCCTATATATTCGCCTTTTGCGGCTGCCATTCCTGTATTTCGTGCAGGACCAAGTCCGCTGTTTTTCTGATGGATCACTTTAATGCGATTATCCTTTGTCGCATATTCTTCTGCAATTTCTCCACATCTATCCGGTGATCCATCATCAACTAAAATAATCTCAATATCGTGTAATGATTGCACTAACAAACTATCGACGCATTTATTTAAAAATTGCTCCACTCCATACATGGGCACAACAATACTAACCTTTGGAATCATCTATCTCCCCCCCAGTTTTCTAATCTATCTTCTCTATAATTTTCAGTTCAAACTATCAAACACACTCCATTAGCAAAGTTCTCCACCTAGCATTTTTCCCCAATATGTACTTTTATCGTCTATAACTTTCTGAAAGTTTATCTTCCACGTCAACTTAAACAACGATGTATTTTCTTTAAGCTTTTCCCAGTCTTCAGAATTGTAAACTGTCCCCAGTATTTTCAAAAGTTCGTCACAATTTTTATTGTTTGGAATAATTTCATTAAATGCCTGATTTACATAAGCATTTTGTTTTCTTGCAAGGACAATCAAGTAATCCAGAAACAAATAATCTATCATATAATCATATTGCTTCCAGTAATCCAAAAGATATTCCCGCAGAATGGCAAAAACCTTCCGGTATTCAGATGTACATCCGAATGAGTAATTTGCAAACTCTCCACAAGAAACAGAAACATGGCGGTAATCCGGGCGCTTAATAGACCATATTGGTGATTTAAAGCACGGCTCCAAATCCCCTGTGCAAAAGAATGTAGAATCCAACCAAACTCCACCATACCGTGCTAAAAGAGAAATTCTCAACAAATCCGAAAGATGAGTTTTGGTGATAATTCCTCTCGCGTATTTTTCTTCAATCCACGCCGGAAAGCTGATAAATTCCTTATAGTTTTCATCGGTAATCATGATGACTTTATGGTTCCCGGAGTGTTTTTGAATAGATGCCACGCATCTTTTTACAATTTCAGGTGCATTTCCCAGTCCTTGCCACCAGCAAATCCATATGCAATCCTTATAGTTCTCATCCTGTTTTGGAATGTCGAGTGTTCCAATGCGTTCGGCCGTCATCTCTGTAAACACCTTTGCAAAATAAGCATTCATAGCCTCATGCTTTTGCATCAGGTGCTTTTTTATCCTAGGATATTCTATATGTCCATTATGAACCATAATCTGAATATCCACCTTACCTCTAAAAGTTGCAAATGCCCCCTTAATTCCCACGACTTTTGCAACCTCTATCGTTGATCCAAACTCTTCTTTTATACGATGTGATATTCTTTTTAGATTCATATGATTCGCCGACATAATTCAATTTATCCTTTCTATTTTTTTATCGCATTTTTCAATGCCACCCTCAATTTTCTCGGAATCGCATTATAAACTCTGTGCATAATAATTTGCTTCTTGTATTTTTTACGAAACCATTTTTCCACACCATCATATCCGAATTTTTCATAGATTTCCATAACAGTCTTCCGACGTTCAGATTTAGCCGATGGATGATCAAGCTGCCCATTTTTCTTTGCAATCTTCATGAACGAGCTTTCATATAAATACATCCTATCTGACAGCTTTTCACACAATTCAGCAGCTTTTTGAGTATTTACCAGAATGCAGGAGATTCCCTTTTTTTCATCAAACTCGCTCTGTTTTAACAACTCAGGGTGCTCTCGTTCAATTCCCCAGAAATCCCCAATCGTCATATCAGATACGCGCTCTTTGCGTGCATACGGGCATGCATAACAATTTTCTCTGTAGACATCACCATCTAAGAACAATGTGTTATATGATGTTAGTCTTGCCGGGATATAAGTACTTTTTTCTTTGCCCGATAAATATCTCAGGTCCAGTCTTGCGTTCATTCCCCAGCCACGTTTTTTATCACGGAAAGAATAACCAGCCGGGACTCCACCTCGTTTTTTTCCTTCTATACTGAGATAATCATCAAAAAATTTTAAATTTGGGACACCATGGCATATCACATCAATTGTCCAAAGATTGGCATATTCTTTTTTCAGATATCCATACAGCCCCGCAATTTGACACGGTGTCCCTGAAAAAAGGACCTTTTCCCCTGCATCCAAATGTTGTTTTGCCTGCTTATATGTTTGCTCGACAGCGCTTTGGACATACTTTGATCCTTGAAGTCGCCATAATTGACTTGCATCATCAATCCCAACCAAGTGAGCTATTGGATGCCCTCCTTCAAAGTCAAGTGCAGCACCGTATACTACGCCTTCGTTTTTCAAGAAGTATGTTGCAACCGCAGAAAAAGCACCGCCAGAAGCTGATTTTTCAAGCTGCTGCTGCGTTTTATTTACTGCCGCATAAGCACGAATCGGTTCATGCAATGAAATGCCATTTTGATACGAGCACACTTTTTTGCATGCCCCACATGAAACGCAAAGACTCGAATCGACAACTGGATAGGAATATCCCCATTTATCCGGTTTCATTGTAATTGCCCCTTTGGGACATATATTTGCGCACGCACCACAGCCGCAACACGATTTTTTATTTTCAAAAAGTTCTATTCCCATAATTCCATCCAGCCTGTATATTTTTTATCTTAGTTACCTACTGAATCGCTCTTCTAAGAAACTCTTTGCTCTTATTTCTTCGCTCTTCAAATTTTTTTTCGACCGTAATATAGTCTATCTCATTAGCAAGTGTTTTAATAATTTCAGACGCATTTCCTTCGCAACGCCTATCCGTCAAACCGAATTCTTCAAGAAGCGATGATACTTTTCGTATTCTGCTCGGATTCGTCAAATAACAAGCGAACTGACGATGATTCAACATAGAGAACACGGCTCCATGAAAAGTTCCGGTTACTACACAAGCAGCGTTTCGGAACATCCAGACCCATTGGAAAGGTGTGAGATTTACGGTTATATCCGAATACCGTTTATCACATTCACCTGCTCCATACACAGCCATTCCATTTTGATGAGCATAGTCAATAAGTCTCTGCTTTTCTGCCTCAGGCAAACCATCACAATAATAAAACAGCATATACGGTTGTGACACGCTCGAAACTATCTCATCTGGAATATGTACAAGAAATGTTGGGTCTGTAACTCGCTCAATTCCTTCGTTGCGAATTTCTTCTGCTAATTGCTCTGTTAGTTGATCTCTTGCGGAAACTGCTTTAAACTGTAAGATTCCCTCTTTTACATATTCTGGAACATTTAATTCATGCGTTTGCCCCACACTTGGTGCATAGGCAACCAATTTCTCGTTATTTAATCCAATGCCGAACTTAACCCTTGCATTGCCCTTGGTTTCTCGATAATTCCACACCTCGTCACTGCCAACTACAACGTAGTCTAGTCCAAGCTTTTCGATATCTTTTGCCTTATAACATATAGGCGTGAGATTCATATATTTCTTTCGAGCTTTTGCAAATGTTATAGGTATCCTGATTTTCTGTACCCAATCGGCTAACGACTCTTTATTTTTATAAAATCGGAACCATCCACCAGCATTGATGATAAAATGCTTCAGATTTACATAATCTATGATTTGTACTTCATCATTCGGAAACAATTCTGCAATTGCTTCCCGTAATGCCCATGCCTGTAAAAATGCGCCGTAATTATTGATGTATTGATGTGTTAAAATTCCTATTTTCATTCCACTTCTCCAGCCAACTGTAAATACCGCTCCTGCAATTTTTTTGCCTCAATTTCAATGTTGTAGTGATGTTCCGTTATCAACTTTGTGTTATCGTTACGTTCATTCTGCTGTAAGGCATTACATATTTCAGTTGCCCAAGTCGAAATTTCTGCTGTAAGCGGGATAAATTTTGCACGATCTGACAAACTAACCTCACGTGTTACAGCAGAAGAAAAAATGCATGGCAAGTCTGCCGCCTGAGCCTCAACGCCAACAACAGGGAGTCCCTCCCATACCGATGGCAGTATAAAGCAGTCAAATGCCTGATACCACTCGTTCGCATTGCCTACATTTCCAACAAATGTCACTCGATCTTTTATTCCAAGATTACTTGCTTTTTCTTTCATGGCATCCATCAGCTCACCGTCACCCAGCAGCACAAGATGTGCTAACGAATCCCTTTGGGAAACCTCAGCAAAAACATCCAGTAAGAATGTGTGATTCTTCTGAGACATAAAGCGTCCGACGTGACCAATAATATGTTTATTTTCCAAATGATTGTCATGTCGGATTCTATTTCTTATCGTTGGGTCGAAAACAAACCGACTCACCTCGATTGCATTTGGAATCAATTCATAATCGTTTCTTTCTACAATCTTTTCTCCGAAATAGCATCTGGCTGCTTCGATTCCGCAAGAAAAGTGCTGATTCATATTGGACGGCAGCAACGCTTTGCAAACAAGTTTGATTGGCAATTTCCAGTCTTTTGTAATGCTTGCGCCATGTGCGTGAAAAATACGCACTGGGATGTGATTAACTTTTGCAGCATGAAGTGCATATACTCCAAGAGCTCCGTTGTGCGCTTCTACAATTTTGTATTCCGGATGCTCTTCAAAAATCTTCTTCATACATTTTAGATACGAAGAATACTTTGCCGGATTCAAGCCAGGTGTATGATAGATGTTACCGCCCATTTCCTTTATTTCGGCATCATATGCACCAGGTTTTTTCTTATTGCATAAAAAGTCAAATTGTATTTTTGATCTGTCAATATGGCGATAATAATTCATCAGCATTGTTTCGATGCCGGCACGATCCATATTGCTGACAGAATGAAGGATTCTTATCATTTTTCTTCTCCTATATATTCTTTTGCTTGCAATACAGAACTCCGCATTGCCACGTCTACTACACATTTTATCTGCCAACTTAATTTGCGAATTTGTGACGTTAATACTTGAATATGTTATTTCTTTAATCTTGGCGTATCAAATTCTTTGCATTCAACTATTCACTAATAAAAAAAATCGGGTTTTCCCCCTGAATCAATGCGTTTTCTCATAACGCAGGTATCGTTGTTTTTTCTCCGTGTTCCTCGCTCTGTTTCCCATCCTGCGTTCGTATGATATAGTCATAGTCGTTTCCGAATCTTAATGATTACCGAGGTGCTATATCATAATGCAGGGTGTGATACTTAAAAAGGCTGATGATAACATCATCTGCTCTATACGAAAGTAGGTAGTAATACTGAAAAGAGGTATGCTCGTCTCGCAAAGCCTTTGTTTTTAGCGTATTATCGCTATTTTTCCAGCGTTTTCACTATGTACATCTCACTACCTGCGTTCTGTTAGAGGAGATTATTTATCATGAGAATCTTCATTATCTTTCACCCTTATATAACTCTAAAGTTTTATCAACTATTTTGTTCCAATCATACCGACCGCAGATATACTCTGCCGCATCCTTTTTATATTTCTGCACCAAGTCTTCTCTGCTACATAATTCTTGTAATCTTATTCTCAAATCATCTATATCTGACTTTCTGAACACTTCAGCTTTATCCTCAATAACCTCCGTGCACTCCTTTATATCAGACACAAGACAACAGTTACCATAACTCATAGCCTCTAGAAGACTAAGCGGCATACCCTCAAGGTCGCTTGGAAGTACATATATATACGCATTACTGTAAAGTTCCTCCAACATCTGCCCCTGTACAAACCCAGTGAACACAATTCTTTCATCACCCTGCGCCATCTTCTTCAGTCTGTCCATATATTCATCAGTATCAGATGAACCGCCTGCGATTACAAGCTTTTTGTCGGTATCTATCTGCTTGAATGCATCTATAAGATAATGTTCTCCCTTTTCAGGAACGATTCGTCCCAGATATAGAATATATGAATCCTTTGATAATCCAAATCGTTTGTTAATTATGTCAGCATGTTTTATCTCAGGTCTGTTTACGCCATTTGGAATGAACACAGTTTCTCGGCCATATGTATCCATAAAATATCTCTGAACACCTTTGCTGAGTACTATTATTTCATCAGCATGTTTCACCGCCATCTTTTCACCAAAATGAATATACTTTGCGCCGAATCCTGATTTCCATTTTTCTCTCTGCCAATCCAGACCATGAACTGTAACTACTACCCTTTTCCTAAACAATTTAGGTATAAAACAGAACGCTGCCGGTCCTTCAGCATGTATGTGAACCACATCATACCTTCCAAACAAGCTGCAAAGTGCTGCAAAAAATGATGACGACACAGCAGCAAGACCTTTTTTCTCTATAGTTGGAACAGTTTTTATTTTGACATTCTTGTACTCTTTTCCTGTGAAAGTATCATACTGTGAACCACTCACATGGTGCCCTTTTCTGTTATAGCAAGTAACCTTGTGTCCCAGTGCCGCCATACGAATACTTAGTTCTTCAACGACTATCTCCACACCACCTTCTCTGGATGGTATTCTCTTCTGTCCAAACATTGCTATTCTCATATCTACTTCGATCCTTCTCTTCCCAGTACAACTTTTACTGTCTTAAGCACAATCTGAACATCAAGTCCAAAGCTCCAGTTCTCTATATACTCCGTATCCAGTCTCACGACCTCCTCGAAGTCCGTGATGTCACTTCGGCCACTCACCTGCCACATTCCGGTGATTCCAGGTTTCGTTGCAAGACGGCTCTTGTGGTGCATCTCATACTGCTCCACCTCAGAGATGAGAGGTGGTCTTGTTCCAACCAGTGAGAGATCCCCTTTCAGCACATTGAAGAACTGTGGAAACTCGTCTATAGAGAAGTCTCTGATATACTGACCTATTCCCTTCTTCTTGGTGCCGTCCGGCAGTATCTTGTTACCTATGACTCTTGGATCAAAGTCCATCTTGAACATCTTCGAATCGCTCATGGTGTTCTGCGCCATGAGTTCCTTCTTGCGCTCCTCAGCGTCCATGTACATGCTTCGGAACTTGTACATCTTGAATATCTTGCCATTCAGTCCCACTCTCTCCTGCTTGAAGAAGATCGGTCCCGGGGACTTGATGTATATGATAGGTCCTATGAATATGGTGAGGATGAGCGTGAATACGCTGCCCACCAGACCACCTATTATATCTGCCGTTCTCTTGAGCAACATCTGCTTTGGTGTTGCGTAGTTCATCATGGTCGTGACCACGGTCTCACCATTTATCTTCTGGATGAGCTGCTTGTCGCCGTGGGTCCTCACGATGGATGATATGCACATGTGAACCGTGATTCCGCCCTCGACAAATGCCTCTATCAGCGTGTTCGCATATCCGTATGCTCCACGCACATCCACATATATCTCGTCCACCCATGCGGTTCTCACATAATCAACTGCGCTGTTGTAATCCGCCACCACCGGCACTCCCTGGATCTCCTGACCGACGAGGTTTGCATCTATCACCATAACTCCTACTATATCAAACCCGGAGTAGTTCTTCTCCTTGAGTCCTGCCAACACATCATCTGCTATATGTCTGGTGGTCATGACCAGGAGCTTCTTGCCCTTGCCATGCTCTGCGTATTTCTCAAGATGCTTCTTCCACAGGCTTCTCACCGCAAATGTGGCATACACATATATGGCCCACATGAGCAGGATGGTAGTTCTGGAATATATAGATGTATCCTTGAGGACAAACACATACAGAAGGAGCAGTGCAACTATCACGAAACCGTTCTTGAAGCTGGATATGAATTCCTTGAAGTATCCTCTTCTGATGACACCCTCATATGTATTCAGAAATATCATGGCTACTATATCCGCCAGCTCCGTGATGATAGCCAGCGCGAGATAATCTCTGCTCGCATACGGATTTACCATGCCGTGTCTGATCTGGAATGCCACAAGAAATGATAATTGAAGTACTATAAGATCCAGCAGCATGAAGTCGAAGTGCTTCAGCCAGCCCTTTGCGCCTTTCTGATACATAATTTTCTCTCCTCATCCTCTGTCGTCAGGGTCATATTTGTGCCCGCATGACCCAGTCTGTTGATTCATACATGAAATGACTCAGCCCGTGCGATTGTCGGCTGAACCTTTTCATCTGTAAACCATGATACGCATTAAATTGCCTGTTATTTATCACCCACACTGGCGGCGCAGAACGTCCTGTGGCATGGACATTCGTTTTGCGCCACCGGCTAGGGCTTGGAACTATTTAACATAGCAGGATGATTATTTAACCTTGTAAATAATTGACTTGCTGTATGCCTTGTAGTTCTTTGTTGCAGCAACCTTAACAGTGATTCTTACCTTTGTGCCCTTCTTGACACCCTTACCAACAGTAATCTTGCCATTCTTAACCTTGACCTTCTTATTGGCTGACTTGTAAGTAACCTTTGCCTTTGCCTTAACACCAGATACAGTGATCTTCTTCTTAGAAGCATTTACCTTAACCTTAACAGACTTCTGAGCAGCCTTGTTAATTGTGTAGTAAATTGTCTTTGTACCCTTGTAGTTGTTGATACCCTTTACGGTAATCTTATACTTGCCAGCGTTCTTAGCCTTAGTTACACCAGTAATCTTGTAATCAGTACCTCTCTTGAGAACTGTGTTACCATACTTAACTGTAACCTTGGTTGTCTGATTCTTAGCATTGTATGTCTTTGCAGCAGCAGTAGCCTTGTAGCTCTGCTGTGCGTTAACTGTGTACTTAACTGTTGTATCGCCTGAATAGTTACCTATTCCCTTGATCTTAACTGTGTATGTACCAGCCTTTGTTGCCTTAAGGCTTCCTGAAACGACTTTGAAATCCTTGTTCAGGGTAAGTGTCTTACCGTTAACAACAATTGTTGTTGTCTGGCTCTTTGCATTGTATGTAAGAGACTTTGCTGTAGCAGACTTAACGTCTACCTTAGCTGGTGATGATGTAGCTGCAAATGCAACTGTTGGCACCATCATTGCGATACATACAACTATAGCCAAAAGCTTCTTTAAATTCTTCACAATAAATTCCTCCTTCCCAAAAAGTTCTATTGTATTGAATATATGATAAAACGCCCTGTACGCCACTATACATGGCGTTATATCCAAAGTGAATTATTTTGACGGGGTACTGTCGCTGGAGGCTGCAGCCTCTTTGCCGTAAGTGCCATAACCATAGCCGTACTGGCTATAGTATTTGCCATACTTGCCGTAATATTTCTTGTATGCTCTCCCCGTTGTCTGGGCTCTGTTGAGTATGACTCCAAGCAGCGTACAACCTACCTGGTCAAGCTGCTGGAATGACTGTTTAATGAGACTTCTGGATGTCTCACCTGCTCTGACTACCAGAGCTGCGCCATCGCACAGTGATGCGATCTGAGCGGCATCCGCCACACTGCCAAGCGGTGGCGAGTCTATGATGACATACCTGTATGTCTCTGCCAGCTTGTCCAGAAGCTCCGCAAATCTGGCGTCCTCCAGAAGAGCTGATGGGTTCTCCAGAAGATTCATACAAGGTACGATGTATGCATTTTCTACCTGTGTTTCATAGATGACATCCTCCATCTCGGACTGTCCCGAAAGGAAATATCCAAGATCAGGAAGCTTGTCAGCATCCTTTATATGATGTCTCTCCTTTATGACTGACTTACGAAGATCCACATCCACCAGCACTGCAGGGAATCCTGCCTCGGCGAGCATCTTCCACAGGTTGATCGCCACGCTGCTCTTGCCCTCATTTGGCATGCTGCTGGTTATGAGTATCTTTCTTGTGTTCTTGCCACAGAACTTTATGTTGATCCTGAGACGGTTCATCGCCTCCTCCACTGCATATGGGAGTTCCTGAAACTCTATGTTAAGCTTCTTCATGCTCTGACCCTCTCTTTCCTGTTGTGTTTCTTTCCAAATTCATCCTCTGTGTCGTCTGTCCTGAACTGATCACTCTCAGGTATTGTCGTGAGCGGTACTATTCCGAAATACTTCTCCATGTCGTCTGCTGAGTGGATCGTGTCATCCATCAGGTATCCCACAATGACGATCAGGCAGTAGATGAGTGCTCCAAGCAATGCACCTATGGCGGTGTACTTAAGGTAGCTTGGTCCGACCTTCTGGTCTGCTACCCTTGCAACCTGGGCTATGTTAGGTGCGCTTGTGCTCATGGTATCCGGGAGATACTCTATCGACACGTTTGCCAGTGTATTTGCAATGTCACATGCCTGCTGCTTGTCAGTGCTTGTGACCGTGATCTTCAGAACTCGTGTGTCTGAAGGATTCTCAAGGGTTATCATCTTGGCAAGCCCCTCTGAGTCCATGTCAAGGCCGAGCTTTTCGATGACCTGGTCGAGAACCGGATAGCTGAGTATCAGGTCTTCGTAATCCTTGGTCAGGGATGAACCGATGTTCAGATCCTGGAGATTTACTATGGAATCATCTGATGCTGATACCACGTACAGCTTGGCTGTCGACTGGTATGTCGGCTTGATCAGGAAGTATGCAAATGCGTTGAACAGCACCGCACCGATCAGGAAGCACAGTATGATGTATGGGAGCTTCTCAAGAAGCGCCATTCCCATGTCCAGGAGATCGATCTCGTTTTCATCATCCTCTGTATTCTTGTATGTGTTCACTGCGGCTATCTGTGTGGTCTTATCCTGCACAGCAGCCATTTTCTTGTTGGAATTCATATATTCCCTCCATCCGTTTTTTGTATCTATATCCCCTGCATCAAATGTGTGATGCTAGTTATATTCCTTGTAGAACAGCTCTACGATTGCCTGCTGAAGGCTATCCGCATCCGGCTCCACCTCGACAAATCCGAGATCATCTACGGTCTCTGTTCCAGCTATCGACACCGCTCCGGCGTCCTTTTCCTTGAGAACAAGGAGTGCCAGCTTGGAGAACTTCTGTGAGCTGATGTCAGTCACCATGTAATCTCCCAGGGCGTCATATATGGTCAGTGGATATGTGTTATCCTCGCTGCACTTTGCCGCCAGGTTATCCTTGAGTCCTGCCTTGTACACCTCCTGACGCTTCATTCGCTGGGTGTTGGATTCATCTCCCACATCGAATCTGTCATGGATAAAATGTACTGCCTGCTCATCGGTCAGTGTGATGGTCTCTCCCTGCTTCATGGTCTTATCCACCTTGGAGAAATCATCCTCTATGGTAACCGTGACTCCGCCAGCCAGATTGTTGATGGTTCCTATTGCCCCCATATTCACCGCTGCGTATCCGTCTATCTTCTGGCCGCCAAGGAAGTTTGACACCGCCTTGACCACGTTCTCGCAGCTTATCTCCATTCCGTCACCATTCTCATGTGCCAGAGCAAGCTGTGCCGGGCTCGTTGCAACGTAGGTTCCGTCGGGATCCAGTGTATCCTGCTCCACTATGGTATTTCTGTCTATGCTCAGCGTCTTGTATGTTCCATCTGTCAGGTCTCTGACCATCAGCATGACCACATCGCATCGGCCTGCCCCCTCATAATCGGTGACTTTCTGAACCTTGCCCATGTTGTCGATTCCCATAAAAAGATATGTTTCTATATTCTTCTTGGGAACGTATTTGACTCCGTCCACCTCGATCATGCCTTCGACCGCCTGTGTGCCCGATGCATTGTGTGATGCATTTCCTTTTGTCGGTCTGAGTGCTATCGCCAGTGCAATGCATACGACCAGTATGGCTGTGATCACAAGTCCAAGCTTCTTGTATATTCTCTTTTTTTCTGATAGTGTTCTGTTCCTGTATGACATATGTATCACCTCTTCGGAATGTAATGTGCTATCTCAGAACGTTCAGCATAAGCAGGTCTGTTCCCGCTGTAGGCCACTTCTTCTCGCACACAATAAGACCACACAGTATTATGAACAGCACAATACTGATGATTATCGCTGTCTTCTTAGACATGTTGTTGTCCTCCATCTATCTGTTTATCTTTTACATGTTTCGTTGTTATTGCTGATTATGGGTGTATCTGATGTTCTTTCAGGAGCTTTGTTCCGTAGCTGTCCATGTTCTCCAGGAATTCATGTCCCAGCTTCTTCTCCAGCACCTCGCGGCCCAGCCACAAGTTCGGCACCCTGTGATGCATACCATGGCAGTCGCTTCCTATGATGTGTGCCTGTCCTTTCTTGAACATCTTGAGCATTTTGCCCTTCTGTCTGAAATCCAGAAGTGTCTCCGCATTCACCTGCACCGTAACTGGCAGTTCAAGGATCTGTCTCACATATGGCTTGTTGCCTGGTATTTGTAAGAATCGCTCTATATGAGCTAGTATGATATGGAAATGTCTCTTCTCAATTAAGTCTCGTACTTCCTGCACTACCGAATCACTCCATGTCACAAACGGCATCTCCAGCAACATGATATCAGTTCCTTCTACTTTTAGTGCGTCCGTTTTCTCCGCTCTGCTTATTCCTGCAAAGAACGCGACCTCTGCCCCCATTATAATCTGCGGTATGTCCATATTCTCAGCCATGACTTTATCATATGCTTTCTGTCTTGAATCAATGAACCTCTCCACAGTATTTGAATCAGCATAAAAGTGCGGCGTTGCTATCATAGTATCCACGCCGTGCTCTTTGCACATCCAAAGCATGCCTATAGATGTCTCGACATTCCTGCTGCCGTCGTCTATACCCGGCAGTATGTGTGAATGAAAATCTATAACACCCATGTTTTCCTCCTGTTTTCTTTATAAAAAACTGTAAATATTTATATAGGAAAATTCTTTATCCATGCTCACACCCTAATTTAACAGTTTCTTCACAATTTTTCAATTCCATTTGCGATTTAAAATCGACAAAAATCCTCGTTGATTCTTCGCTTAACTATACAATTTGTATAAACCACTTTATTTTCTTAATCCAATTTCTTCCATAATAAAAAAATAAAAAAGCGGAATATGATATTTCATATCCCGCCGTGTCAATCTCTTCTTTATTCTATTATACATACATCTCCGAGCCGTTGCCCAGGCAGTATATTCCAAGCTGTCCGCCCTTGCCGCACCCGCAGTCGATGGCAACGTTGTTGTTCTTCTTAACGATCTTGCCCTCACCGCCGAGCTCTGTGGTTGGCACATGTCCAACGACGAGTGTTCTGTTCTTGTAATATGTCTTGTCCAGGTCTGCTGGCTCTGTGATGAAGTCCTCTGTGTCGTACTCATCCAGTTCCTTCTTCGGATCGAAGTTTCTTATTCCGGCGTGAACCAGCACAAATTTCTTTCTCGCCATCATCACTTCGAGGAACGCTTCCTCAGAAATCTCATCTATATACTCTATGACATCCTCACGCTCTTCATCGTCAAGCTGCAGGAACTCCTCCACCGCACCTGAGAGCTCTTCTCCAAGCATGGATGTTATCTTGTCTACCAGCATCTGTGGTGGCACCTCACCTGTGGACTGGATATGGTCATTCAGTGCCTTGAGTGCCTGTGTGATCTTGTACTCGTTCTCACCGACAACTGCGATGACATTATCTCTGCTCATCATATCCTGAAGTATCTTCATGGATCCGCCGCCTGCTCCGATTATATTGCCAAGGACATACAGGACATCCTCGCCCTCAAGGGTGCTGATGACAGCCTCCTCGTTCATGATGTCCTCTTCCTTTATATCGTCAAGGTTCTGAAACTTGAGTTTCTTGAGTGCTCTCTTGTATGCCTCATAATCCCCGTTAATTCCTGAAATAGCATAAAACATGTCTATCATCCTCCTAAGTCTTTTCCTTCTGCCGACTGTGAGCCTGTCCGTTCACATCCTGACTATTATAACATATTTTCCATATCCTGTAGATATGTATGCGTATTTTTTGAGGGAGGTTTTTCGACGTTTTATGAGCGCCTGCCAAGCTCCCAGAATGCCACGGCACTGGCTGCAGCCACATTCAGGCTGTCCACTCCGTGATACATTGGTATCTTCACTGTGTAGTCGCTGGAATCTATGGTCTCTGTCTTGAGGCCTTCTCCCTCGGTTCCCAGTATTACTGCAAGTCTGTCGATCTGCTTCAGCTCCGGGTCGTGTATGTCTATCGTGTCATTTCTTAGCGCCATGGATGCCGTCCTGAAGCCCATACTGTGAAGTTGTTCCATCCCAAACTCCGGCCATATGCCATGATCTGCTTTATTGTGTGCAAGACCCAGGGTGTCAAATGTAATATATGTCCACGGTATCTGGAACACCGTTCCCATGCTGACCCTTGCCGACCTCCTGTAGAGTGGGTCACTGCAGCCCGGCGTGAGCAGTACAGCATCCATCCCGAGTGCCGCCGCACTTCTAAATATCGCTCCCACATTTGTCGGGTTCATCACTTCCTCAAGCACCGCTATTCTGGCGGCATGTTCACACACGCTCTCAACAGACGGCAGCTCTGCCCTCCTCATGGCGCACAGCATCCCCCTTGTCAGGGCAAATCCCGTGAGCTTCGTGAGGACATCAAATGGTGCTGTGTATATCGGTATATCTCCGCACCGCTTTATTATATCCGCGCACTGTCCTTCCACGTGCCTGTCTTCCAATAGAATGGACACTGGCTCGTAACCCGCATCCAGTGCCCTCTCTATGACCTTTGGACTCTCAGCTATGAACAGCCCGGAAGCCGGTTCATATATGTGCGCCAGTTGATTCTCTGACATGCGCGCATATATATCAAGCTCGGGTGCCGAAAGGTCGGTTATATTTATTATTCTCATATCTGTACCTTATCCAGTGCATTTTCAAGATCTGCTATTATGTCTTTTACATTCTCAATGCCCACCGACAGTCTCACAAGATCAGGACTTACTCCTGCCGCCAGAAGCTCCTCGTCATTCATCTGTCTGTGTGTAGCTGATGCAGGATGAAGAACGCATGTATGTGCATCCGCCACATGTGTTGCTATCATCGCAACCTTGAGTTCCTTCATGAAGGCCTCCGCAGCAGCTCTTCCTCCCTTGACGCCAAATGACACAACTCCACATGTGCCGTCCGGCATATACTTCTTAGCACGCTCGTAATACTTGCTGCTCTCAAGTCCAGGATAATTTACCCAGGCTATCTTATCGTGTGCCTCGAGGAACTTCGCAACCGCCAGTGCGTTCTCACAGTGACGTGGCATACGCACGTGAAGCGACTCCAGTCCAAGATTGAGCATGTACGAATTCATAGGTGCAGGTATCGGGCCGAGATCTCTCATAAGCTGTGCCACGATCTTGTTGATATATGCGCCGCCCTGGCCGAACTTCTCTGCGTATACCACTCCGTGATATGACTCATCAGGTGTGGTGAGTCCTGGGAACTTGTCTGCGTGTGCCATCCAGTCGAATTTGCCTGAATCCACGATCGCCCCACCCACGGTTGCATCATGTCCGTCCATGTACTTCGTGGTGGAGTGTGTGACTATGTCTGCGCCCCACTCTATAGGTCTGCAGTTGATCGGTGTGGCAAATGTGTTGTCCACGATGAGTGGTACTCCGTGTGCATGTGCCGCATTTGCAAATCTCTCTATATCGAATACTATGAGTGCCGGATTGGCTATGGTCTCGCCAAACACGGCCTTGGTGTTTGGTCTGAACGCTGCCTCAAGTTCCTCGTCCGAGCAGTCAGGATCCACAAATGTGAATTCCACACCCATTCTCTTCATGGTCACAGCAAAAAGGTTGAAGCTTCCTCCGTATATGGTGGATGATGCCACAACGTGATCTCCCACTCCGGCAATGTTGAATACCGAGAAGAATGTTGCTGCCTGTCCTGACGATGTGAGCACTGCTGCCGATCCCCCCTCCAGGGCACATATCTTGGCTGCCACATAGTCATTTGTCGGATTTGCAAGTCTGGTGTAGAAATAGCCGCTCTCCTCAAGGTCAAACAGCTTACCCATATCCTCGCTCGTGTCGTACTTGAACGTTGTGCTCTGTACGATCGGTATCATTCTTGACTCCCCATTCTTAGGCTGGTATCCAGCCTGTATACACATAGTCTCTCTTTCCATTATTCCTTTATACTCCTTTGAATTAATATCGCTCTACTACCTTGCGCTCTATATTCTCATTGTTCAGAACGAACATGTATCTTCCATTCACCAGACGTATGTCCTGCTCTGCCGCGGATATATCTATGTTCAGTGAATTCCTGACAACCACATTCAGATCTGCATTATTGCTGGACAGCATGCCTGTGCCGTCTCTGCTTCCAAGTGCGAAGCACGCCTCGCCCTGAACCGCCAGCCTTGAGTTGGCGTCCGTCATGCGTATGTCTGCTATTCCATGGTCAGATCCCATGGCTATACACGAATTGCCCTTAAGGTTCATGTCCACATGTGCTCTGCTTATATCTACGCTGCATCCATCTCCGTCCAGGGTTCCGACCGCCACGTATCTGTTGCCCGATCCTCTGAGCGATATGGATGTGTTCTTTATCGCGATATCTGCATGCTGGCTCACCGAGCCGATGGCGACTCCATTTGCAGCCTCATAGGTTATGTCTATGTCCGCCTGCAGGAGATTCAGATTCACCGGGGTGCTTATGCTTCCAATAGCAACTCCGTTCTCGCCGTTGATATACAGGTCGTATCGTCCCTTCTCTATACGTATATCTCCTCCGAGTCCGGCGCCTATTGCCACTCCGTTCACACCGTTTGTTTCTATATTAATGGCGCCCTCCTGCTTGAACTTCATGACTCCATGCTTTGAATTAATGTCATTGCCTATTCCGTAATAGCTGTTACCGTTGACGCGGATCATTATATCCCCATCTCCGATAAATGTCACTCTGGACGACTCCGGTATCTTTATTCCGCCATTCCTACAGAAATTCTTACCCTCAAGCATGATGTGCAGATCCGTATTCTCACCGCAGTCTATACAAGGCTTGTCACGGTCGCCCGAGAAGCTTACATTCTGCAGCACTATGGTTCCGGTGAAACCATCCTTTATCTTGAGTGTCATATCTGACTTGAAGCCCTGTGCGCCGACTATGCGAACATTGTTGTCGCCACCGGCTCTCTGTGCCACAACTATCTTCCTGATTCCCCGGGATGTGAGCTTCAGAAGTGATGCACTTCTCTCATGCTCCATGACAAATATGCTGCTGTTCTCAGCCACCTCTTCCTGTTGGTTGTACTGAACTATCTCATTCACAACCTGTGGGGATATGAGCTGTACCACCTCCGCGTTCGGATGGGCGGTATAGTATCCCTGAATGAGATCCGCACCGAGCTGGATGACGGTCTTCATCTCCTTCGTGGTCTCAACGCCCTCTGCCAGCGCCTTGATGTCGTTGGTCGAGGTGAATTCTATTATATCCTTGACGAAATGCTGTCTGTGTGGGTCTGCATCGATCCCTGTCAGAAGCATTCTGTCTATCTTCACATACTCAGGCATATACCTGAGAAGATTGTTTACATTTGAATAGCCTGAGCCGTAGTCGTCTATGGCGATCTCCATGCCATTTCCTCTGAGGAATGCCTTGAGATCATTCAGTTCCGCATCCGACAGCTCTGCTCCCTCGGTAAATTCTATGACGATGCCTGCACACTGGAGCGTCTTCACCTTTGAAATGAATTCATTTCTGTCCTGTGCGTTGAGCATATGCCCCGGCATGCTGTTGATAAATACCTTCTTGCCCCTGAACATCTCAGGATTCGATGCCACGATCTCCACGATGTTGAACAGTGTGAGTTTTTCCACATCGTACAGTCTGTTCAGTCTCTCTGCACTCTCCAGAAGCTCAGGGGGTGACATTCTCATAGGAACCAGTATCCTCATAAGTGCCTCGTATGCAAATATGCTTCCGTCACGGGCACTTACTATAGGCTGGAAATGATATGTAAGCATGTTGTTGTCCAGTATCATAGCTACTATCTCATCTCTCTCCAGATCCCTGTTCGTTATCGTCGCTTTGTTGCGTCCCTTGGCATTGTTCTGTTCTTTTATGCGGTTCTTCTGGTTGACCGCATCGTTGATGAGGGTCTCCAGCTCGGCAGATGACTTGACCAGAGCCTTCTTACATCCGTAATATATACCGAGCTCGTAATCGTCCTTTCCGCCACTGTTTGCCGCCTCAAGCTTCTTCTTGAGTTCCTCGGCTATATATTCTCCCCTTGAGATATCGCCACTCTTTGCCACTGTGGCTATGACGAACTCGTCATTTCCCATCCTCATGGATATCTCGTATGGGGTAAGTATCTCATTTATCGACTGGGCAACATAGCTCAGGACTCTGTCACCCTCTGTTCTTCCGTAATTGCTGTTTATCTGGCGTGTATTCTTCAGATCCACCGCCAACACAAGTATCTCGGACTTCTCTTCAGCGGCCTGGACTATCATGTCATTTGCCCTGCCCATGAAGCCTCTGAAGTTGTACATTCCGGTGAGACCATCTCTTATCTGATCCGCCTCAAGCTTGTTTAGAAGTACATTGAGTCCCTGATGTCTTGCAAATGACTCCATGTCCCTGGCAACCGTCTTGATCCAGGATCTGTATACATCTTCGTACACCCTCGGCTCTGCACCGTAGTTCACCACTGCATAGCCAAAGCTTCTGTCCTGGAAGAACAATGGTGTAAATATGAACGCTGTAGGATAATCCCTGTCCTCGTACAGCTCCGGCAACAGCTTCGCAGACTCGAATACGTCGTCGTAGCGTATGTGTCTCTCTTCTTTTTCATCCGGGCCACACTTTATCAGTCTGTATACATGATCTGTGTAACCGTGGCGAAGTGCCTCATCGCCGGTCATGACCTCCGGATTTCTCCAGTAGTCGTTCAGGCACAGATGGAAGCTCTCAAATGGTCTTATCTGGTACACGTATTCCGACACGGTGTCGAAGAATGACTCCACGCTCGTCTGCGCCACAAGGTCATCCGCCATGTTGTTGAAGCAAGAGTAGAAGCCGGTCTCTGAGAGGTCTGTCTCCCATTTGTCTCTTCTGATCCTGACTGTCTCTCGTTCCCAGCCCTCACAGCCACAGGTTCCACCTATGTACAGCTCCACGTTGGACTTGAATTCCGGTACGTCATGTCCGTTAAGCTTTGCATCTATATATTTCATACAGTAGTGCCCGCAGTCATCCGCCGGTATGTCCGCAGATGTGATCGGAACAGGACTGTTTCTTCCGTCTTCTATGGAGTCATAGCCCACCACGGCTATGTCCTCGGGAACTCTTATTCCATATCTGTCAAATGCGGTGCACACTCCGATGGCCATACAGTCATTTGCACATACGATGGCATCCGGCAGATGCTCCTTATCCTTCACAAGCTCGTCCACCATGTAGTCGCCGCTGTCGTACCAGTATGTTCCATAATATATCATGTCGTCCGTAACCGGCAGGTTGTGCGCCTTCATGCTGTCTATGTAACCGGCGAGTCGCTGCTTGGAGTGTATGTGCTCTTTGAGTCCGCCCAGGAAATATATATTCTTGTGTCCGTGAACCTCTATAAGGTGATCCACGAGTTTTACTATAGGGGTATAATGATCCATCATGACCGTTGGGAATATGTTATTCTCTTTGTCGACTACCACTACCACACCATTTGCAAATTCTGACTGCAGGCGCTTCTCCAGCTTTTCTACGACTCCCGGAGTCTGTATGGTGTCCTGACACAATACCACAGCATCAAAAAGGTTAAAATTAATAAGGTTGTAGATGTTTGAATCTCCAACCTCCCTGTCTGTTGAATCCTGGTACTTCAAAAACATGGAAAATATGCAGACATCGTAATTCATATCATATGCCTGCTTCAGAAATCCCTGCATGAAGCGATTCTGTGTACTCTCTTCAACCTGTGCTGTTATAACGCATATTCTCTTCCTGTTGCTCATCTGATCATCCCCAACTGCATTTTCAAAACATTCTTTATGCAATTATATCATGTTTGCAGGCTAAAAAAAACCTTATTTATGCAATTTGACAAATGCCATAGTTTCTGTCTACATTTTTAGTCTATTTTTCACCTCAAGCGCCGTGCGAGTGGTTGCAAGGCCTCCACGCGCAGTCTCCTTCAGTGTATTTCCAGAAGTCCTGCCACTATGGCCTTTCTGGTACCATGCCCTTTGCTGGTCGTCAGAAATAACCCATACAGGCATATCTTAACTGCCTTATTTCAATCATAGACCACGAGTGCGGTTATTTGGATTTTATTATCTTAGTTTTTTGACTCGGATATACTGTCTTTTTTCTTTTTCTGCCCGAAAAAGCAGGAAAATTTTTTCGCAAACCCGCTTACTCTGCCTTGAGCACATAGAGTCTGGAATCATAGTCTCCGCAAGGCATATCCTCTCCGACTATCTCTCCCGCCGATGTGTCGCTGGTGATGAGTCCGAGGTTCATCAGCTCATCGCCATAGCATGATGGGCCTGCGATGACATTGACTGCAGAATCCTCTCCTTTGTCTCCTGACACTTTCTCATATATCAGCTTTCCATCCGGTGTCTTGCTCACTGTGAGCGCCTGTCCCCCGAGCACATTGCAGCTATATATCGCATCAGGATCAAGGCCGTGGAGCTTCATTCTGGTGAAGCATTTGTTCGGTGTGTAGAGTGTTCTGAACCACGCAACGATGGCGGTCTTCTTATCGTCTGATACGACCATCCAGCCGCACTCCTCATCGTCAAATGGACTTGCAAGCCTGTAGAATGTTCCGTACTGGATCACCTCACGGTATGCCTTCATGAACTTGACCTGCTCCTTGACCTCCTCTATCTCCTCGGCTGTGAGCTTGTTCAGATCCAGCTCATATCCAAATGTTCCAAAATATGCAGCATTTGCACGGGTCTTAAGCGGAGTCTCACGTCTTGTCTGATGATTTGGCACAACCGAAACGTGGCTTCCCATACTGCTGATCGGGTAACACATGGATGTTCCATACTGGATCTTGACTCTCTCTATGGCATCCGTGTCATCACTTGTCCAGCCCTGTGGCGCATAGTAGAGAATGCCCGGATCAAAACGTCCGCCGCCGCTGGCACATGACTCAAAGAGTACATGTGGAAATGTGCTTGTGAGTCTCTCATACAAATCGTACACACCAAGTATGTATCTGTGAAACACCTCGCCCTGTCTGTCAGCCGGAAGAGCCGCACTATAGCACTCGGTGATACTTCTGTTCATATCCCACTTCACATATGACACCTTTGCCGTGCTCAGTATCTTTGCCATCATCTCATATATTCTGTCAACGACCTCTTTCCTGGAAAAATCCAGAATGTACTGGAATCTTCCGTGTGAGTCATGTCTGCCCGGAACTGAAAGTATCCAGTCTGGGTGCTCTCTGTAGAGGTCTGAATCTTTATTTGTCATCTCAGGTTCGAACCAGAGTCCGAACTTCAAGCCTACCTTCTCTATATCATCTGCTATTCCTGTGATTCCCTCTGGGAGTCTGTCAGGATTTGCCACCCAATCTCCAAGGCCTGCATGGTCTGTGGTTCTGGCTCCAAACCAGCCGTCGTCAAGAACGAACAGCTCAACTCCGCACTCCTTTGCCTTCTGTGCGATGGCTATGAGCTTCTCTCTGGTGAAATCAAAATATGTAGCCTCCCAGTTGTTGATGAGGATCGGCCTTGGCTTGTCTCTCCACTCGCCTCTTGCAAGTCTCTTCTGATACAGCTTGTGGAAGGTCTGGCTCATCTTGTTGAGTCCCTGATCTGAGTATACGATGACTGCCTCAGGAGTCTGGAAATGCTCACCTGCATCGAGCTTCCAGTCAAATGTATCCGGATTTATTCCGGCAAGAATGCGGGCTGTATTTCTCGTGTCAACCTCTGCCTGTATCTTGAAATTGCCACTGTATACAAGGCTTATTCCAATCGCCTCTCCCTGGTTCTCGTCAGTTGTCTTTCTCTTCAATACGATGAACGGATTGTGCTCATGGGATGAATGACCACGATTACTGCCTATCGACTGTACGCCCTGCTCGAGATCCCTTGTTATTATGTGGCGCTCCCTTGCCCATGCGCCTGAGAGCTGCATCCACTGATAATCAGGATCAGGGAGATCCAGGCACATACTGTAAGCAGTGGTGAGATGTACCGCCTCTGTGCCTTCATTTACATACTCCACACTCTTTGCTATGACTGGTCTGTCGCTCCATATCGTATAGAGCATTCTCGCCTTTATGCCTGTGAGTGAATCCTTCAATGTGACGATCAATGTCTCTGCCTCGTCATCATTCTCTGTGTATGTTGCCGGCAATGCCTCAAGCTTTGGCTTGCCCTCATTTACCTCATGTGATACATATACAAAATCTGATATCCTGCTGCCATTTGACTGAAGTACCTCAACCATCGGTGCTCTGTAGTCTGTGGTTCCGTACACAGGAAGCTCCTGCTTCACTGACTCAAGTGAGAACAGTCTGTCATCGTCATATACATACTGGAACATAGGTCTCTGGACAAGCTCCAACAGATGTGAGAAATCCTCTCTGTCCCTTATCGCCTTACCATAGTACAGATTTCCCAGATGTCCATTGGGGAGCACTGTCATGATGTAGCTTATCTTGCCATTTGTAAGGTGAAATGTCTTTGTTTCTTCGTGAAAAATAATACCCATAAGTGTGACTCCTTTTCTCCATTTATTTGTCTGAGCAGACAACCTCCGTTACGCCTGCGCACTGCGCACCCTCTGCTCTAAAATCTCATGTCTGACTGCTTTTAATACAGTTATTTTAATATCTGGGAATTAGATTTTATATGGAAAAAAGTTGACCAAATATGGTACCGATAATGGTTAAGTTGGGTGATTATTCTGAACTGTGAATACGCTTTGAACATTAAGACATATCTTGCATTTAATGATCCATTCACTTTGTCTATAGATTTGAGCAAAGTATCCCAAAAGTATACAGACAATGAAAAAAGCCTGAATACTGATACCAGACCAACTGTAATTTTCAATCAGTCTCCACCAATATTCAGGCTTTTTCTGCCAGCTCCGGCCTACACCGCGTACACCACAGTCTCATAAGGTCTGAGCGTACCATCGTAATCCGCATAATTACCCATAAGCATATCCGCAGTCTCAGGAATTGCATAGCCCACATCCTCACCGGTCATGTTGACAACAACATATACCGATCTGTCTGTGCTTTCTGCATTTGCTCCAGTTCCACATACACACTCAATCTGAACCGGATTGCGCCTGTACACTATGATTCCTGCATTATCCGTCTCCACATCCTCCAGGTCTCCGTAGATGAGAGTCTGTGTGTACTCCGAGTGATTTCTGAGCTGTATCATCGCCTTATAAAAGTTAAGCACAGAATCCTTATCAGCGCTCTCAAGCTCCACTGTCTGGAGGTCACACTGATTGTTGCATGCCAGCCATGGCTCATGCACTGAGAATCCGAAGTTCTTATCGCTGTTCCACTGCATCGGAAGTCTTGACTGGTCGCGGCTCCTGATATTTACAGATTCCATCGCCTCTGCCTCGCTGTATCCGGCTTCAATGCATCTCGCAAACTGTCCCTTGGAGTTGATATCGTCCAGCTCATCTATGTTATCAAAATGAGTGTTTATCATGCCAAGTTCCTGTCCCTGATATACAAACGGCGTACCCTTCAGGAAGAAGAACAGCGCGCCCAGCGCCTTTGCCATCTGTGTTCTGTATTCAGGAATATCACCGGCTGGGAAGTACTTGCCTATACTTCTAGGCTGATCGTGGTTTTCCAGGTAATTTGCTGCCCATCCGATCTTTTTCACAAGTCTCTGATTGGTGAACAGCTTGTCCTTGAATTCCTCTATCGTCCAGTCTCTCTGGTGCAGCCAGAGATCGCCCGGATTGATATCTATATCTGTGTAGCTAAAGTCAAATATCATGGAGAAATGTCCATCTCTCCCAATATATCTGTCCAAATCCTCATTTGGGACTCCAGGAGTCTCTGCGACAGTCACAAAGTCTCCTCTGCCATATGTGTTGAGTTTTAACTCGTGAAGGAACTCATCTATTCCCGGCCTATTGAGGCAGCATTTGCCAACATCGCATCTGCCGTCCTCGCCGTCTGACGGCATAGGCGGGAATGAGAGGTCTTTCTTGATAAATGTGATGGCATCCATTCGGAATCCTGAAACTCCCTTGTCAAGCCACCAATTCATCATGTCGTAGAGCTCTTGTCTCATCTCCTCACATTCCCAGTTGAGATCCGGCTGCTCCTTCGCAAATGAATGGAAATACCAGCTACCATCCTCAATCTGTGTCCATGTGCTTCCACCGAAGTTGGATCTGAGATCTGCAAGTCCATCTATGTTGTCCTTAAATATATAGTAATTTCTGTATTTGCTGTGTCTGTCCCGGCACGCCTCCTGGAACCATCTGTGCTGGTCTGATGTGTGATTGATGACCATGTCCATGATGATCTTGATGCCATTTTCATTTGCGCATCTTATAAGTTCATCCGCATCCTCTATGGTTCCAAACTCAGGATTCACATCGTAGTAATCCGATATGTCATATCCATTGTCCTTCATAGGCGACTTGAAGAATGGACATATCCACACAGCGGTCACGCCAAGATTTTTGAGGTACGGCAATTTCTCAGTTATTCCCTTCAGATCTCCTATTCCATCTCCGTTGCTGTCATAGAAGCTTCTAGGGTATATCTGGTAAAATACCGCCTCTTTCCACCATTTTCTGTCCATATTTTATGTTTATCCTTTCACAGCTCCGGCTGAAATTCCCTCGATGATATTCTTCTGAAGTATGATGAATATGATCACGATAGGGATGATGCAGAGAAGTACCGCAGGGAAGATTAGCTCCCATGGATTTCCATACTGTCCTGACAGACTCTTTGCATAATATAAGCTCAGCGTGAGCGTCTTTTTGTCGATATTTCCTATTACGAGGAATGGAAGAAGGTAATCGTTCCATATCCACACTGCATTTGTGATGACAACTGTCATGGTCGTAGGCTTTAAGAGGGGCATGACCACATATCTGTATATCTGGAATATATTTGCTCCATCGAGCATGGCTGCCTCCTCAAGTGACAGCGGGATACTCTTGATGAATCCTCTGTACAGCAGAACCGACATACTGATTCCAAAGCCTCCGTACATGAGGATCAGACCCGGTGTGTTTTTGAGTCCCAGCTTGTCCATCAGCGATACCAACGGGTACATAACTGACTGGAAAGGTATGAGCATGGCTGCTGTGTATGCGATGAAGAGTATATTTGCCACCTTGGAATCTGTCCTGGCAATTGCCCATGCGGCAAATGAAGATATGACCACGATAAGTGCCACTGCCGCAACTGTTATGAGTACTGTCTGAAGCAGGCTGCTGCCGAGATTTATCTGCTCAGCTGCATTCTTCAGATAGTCCAGATTCCATGATTTCGGGAGAGCTATTGGAGATGCTACTATCTCCTGCTGTCCCTTGAATGAGTTGACGATCAGGAACCATATCGGGAATATGGTCACGATTGCCAATACAGCGAGTATAACCACTATGAGTGCTCTTTTGATCTTGCCTTTTACTCCCATTATGATTCAATCTCCTTTCTCTTAGTGATCATTACCTGAGCTATAGATATAACTGCAATGATAACGAAGAATATAACTGCCTGTGCCTGCGCCTCTCCGTATGCCGGAGGAGAGCTCTCTCTTACTGTTTTCAGTATCATGTAGGATATCATGGTCGTTCCGAAATTGCCCTCTGTCAGTGAAACGTTGAGGTCAAGCATCTTGAAGCTGTTTGCCAGTGACATGAAGAGCACTATCGTAAATGAAGGCATGAGAAGCGGAAGTGTGATCTTCCTGAAGCTTGTCCAGCCCGTAGCCCCATCTATTCTGGCAGCCTCATAAATATCCTCTGAAATATTGTTGAGTCCGTTGAGGTAGATTATCAGGTAATAACCTGCAACCTGCCACACACCAACGATCGCATATGCCAGAAGTGCTTTCCACTGATTCTGAAGCATGTTGTTGAGCACCTCTACGTGTACCACACCGTCTGTTCCGAACAGCGTCTGTGAAAATACATTTTCAAATATGAAACGCCATACATAACCCATGGCGAGCATTCCAAGTACATATGGAAGGAACAGTACCGTTCTGAAAAGTCCCTTGCCCTTGGTAAGCTTCTTGATCATAAGTGCCAGAAGAAGACTGACAACATTCTGTGCTATTACTGCAAGTACAGCATATATGGCCGTGTATCCAAGTGACTGAAGGAAATTCTTCGACTTGAATATGCTTGTATAATTCTTAAGTCCCACCAGTGCATTCCACCAGTGCTCCCCACCTACGAAGTAGGAACCTCTCCACTCGGTGAAGGAGTAGATCACACCCTCTATAAAAGGAACTATGATAACCAGCAGAAACAACACTATAGAAGGCAGAACCATAAACCAGAATTTTCTCTTGTAAAATCTTTTCATAGTTTTTCCTTTCCTACATTGAACACCAGCCATACAAAATTTGCCTTCGGCAAATGGCTGGCGCTACATGTCAGGTTTTCATAGAAAACCTGACACATCCCATTTAGCACCGATTACTCTTTGATGCTGTCCTTCCACTTTGTCAGTGCATCTTCCACACCTGTTCTTATAGTGTTCTCATCCCACTGATCAGGATTTGTAAACAACTGCTCCTGAATAGTTGCACCGATGGTGTTGAGTCCCCATGACTCAGGGAAAGCATCGAAGTCATTGCCCATCACAAGGTCATTGCTCATATAGTATACAAGTGAATTGCTGAGCGGATTCTCAAGCTTCTCGCTCTCGTCTGCGTTGAATGGGACAAATGCGAATTTGTTTGTGATGTAATCTTTTCCTGTATCTGATGTGTAGAGCCATACAAGGAAGTCCTCAGCGGCTTTCTGCTCCTCTTCTGAATCCTTCTTGTTGATAACGTAATACTGTGAAACGAACTCAGGGATTGAGCTGTTCATCTTGTCAACTGTAACGCCCTCAGCTGAGATGTCACTCTGCTCAAGGTTGACCTTCATTGGGAGCATTGTGAGTCTTGATGCCTTGTCTGCATCCACACCTGCGATGGTTCCGTATACCCAGTTACCCTGCTTGATGAACATTGCCTTACCCTCGGCAAATGTCTGAACTGCCTGATCATATCCTGTCACTGTTGAGTTGATGTACTCTGATCCACGCTCTACCTTGCCGCTTGGTCCTGCTGTGTAGCTTGAAAGCATGTCAAGCTCCTGAACCATCTTTACAAGTGGCTCCTCAAGCTTATCAACATCTTCCTTTGTAGCTGCTGCCGTTGCATTGTAGTTAGGGAATACTGCATTCAGTGCGTAGTTTGTATAGTGGTTTGCATATGTCCACTTCTCAGCGCCTGCGATTGCAAATACTCCGTTCATGTTCTCTGTTGTGGCTGTCTTGTCCTTTGCTGTGGTGTATGCATTGCCTGAAAGTGTAACCTTCTCGCCACCCTTGCCGTTTATGTAATCACCGATTGCCTTGATCATGCCTGTGAACTCTTCATAATTGGCACTTCTGTAATCAGCGACAAATGCGTCTGCGTTGTCAAGTCCAAATACATCACATATCATCTGTGTATCTGCGATAAGTCCGTAACCCTCTACGTTGTAAGGGATTCCGCAGCTTGCTCCGCTCTCATCTGCGAGCTGCATGCTCTCTGGGATTGAATCGTAGATTGACTTTAATTCTTCATTATTTACTGATGTTGATGGAAGTACAAATCCGCCCTCATTCCACTCTGTGAACTGTGCCTGGTTTATCGCGTACAGTGTAGGATAGTTCTTGGAATTCATCTCAGATCTGAGTGTCTCCATGGTCTCCTGTGTACCACATGTGTAAACCTTAACCTTAACTCCTGTCTCTGTCTCATAATCCTTGCACAGATCCTGGATACTGTCTGCGATCTCGGACTTTGTGTTGTAAATATACAGATCGTAATCCTTCTTTGCTGAACCACATCCTGTCATAGATGCAAGTCCCAGCATCATAGCTGCTGAAAGTGCACATGCTACTAATTTCTTTGCTCTCATAACCTTTTCTCCTTTTCTTGCTTTGAATTTTCCCTCTTGTTAATTCTCGCTATCATTCATATTGTTCCGATAAAACATATTTCATAAGCGCTTAAATGAAACATGTTTCATTTGCATTAAGATTATCATATGAAACATGTTTCGTCAATAGGGGATTTATAGATTTTTGTATTTTGTGCTCTTAGTAAGTTTTTTATGTTTTGTACCCGCATAAAAAAGAAGTTCATGATTTTTGAGTGGCACCTCATTTTCTCTTCATGAACTTCTTTTCGTAATCATACTATAAAGTTGTATCGCCTTTTTCTACGCTCACCGGAAGTAGTATAAGATTTCCGTCTATATGTGTGTTTCTCTCTTTTGCGCTGTCGATCTGATCTGCGGTTGCTCTTTCAACCTGTCCTTCGGCATCATCTTCCTCCTCCGGTCCGTCGATCATCTCCATAAGCTGGCGTACTGCCTCCTGGGCGATCTCCTTGTACGGCTGATGTATCGATGTGAGCCTTGTCGTGCTGGCGTTGGTTATGTACGTTCCGTCGTATGCCACGATCGCCAGGTCATCAGGAATCTTTTTGCCTATGGCAAGTGCCGCCTTAAGGAATGCTATCGCCGGCATGTCTGCGGCAAATATTCCGTCCACGTCAGGATACTCCTCCAGTATGCATTTTGCCATCTCAAAATATCCATGAAAATCAAAGTCGTTCCACTGTATTGGAACTCGTCTGGATTTTATCCCATTCTCGGCAAGGACTCTATCTAGTTCCTCATGGCACTCAAATGACATGATATTCTTATCTACCTTGATTCCTGATATGTGGATGACATATTTGCATCCACTGTTTATAAATTCCTGGGCAGCAAGCTGTCCGCCCATCTTGTGATCCGACACTACGACAGGAAATTTGCTGCCAACCTTATAATCCAGCATGACCATCGGCTTATCTATCTTCTGGTATTCCTTCGCCGTACATGCCGACGTTCCGCATATGATCCCATCCACGATGTTGGACTTTAACAGCTTGAAACACTCCTTCTCCCTCTGCTTGTCATCGGATGTTGAAAAAAGCATAAACTTGTATTTCTTCTCATAAAGTATCTTTTCTATCTCCGATGCCAGTGATGAGAACCATGGGTGCTGGATATTTGGAACCAACATCGCAATGGAGTTTGATCTGCCCTTGAACATGCCTCGCGCAAGCTCATTTGGAACATAATCCAGTTTCTTCATCGCATCTTCTATCTTCTTCTGAGTCTCAGGTTCAACATTTGCCGTGCCGTTGATAAGTCTCGACACCGTGCAGATGGCGACCCCCGCCTCCTTCGCAACGTCTCTTATACTTGCCATATATAAATATACTCTCCTTATGAATTTCAGACTGTAGTCCATGAAACTTGTTTCATAAGAAGAGTATACCATAATACTTTCCGTAATGTAAATTGTGTAATATGACGATAATCAGCTCAAAAGCTCCTCTATCATAGCTCCGTCAAATGTCACGCTCTGAACGTGATTTACCTCGATCTGGTAAAGCGCATGTGCAACTATGTGCTCTGCAGCCTGCTCTATATCTCTGATTCCGGTCACGCCGTCGCACTTCTTGATGACAGCATCCACGCCGTCTGGAAGGATGATGCACTCGCTCTTGTCAAGTCCGATGCGCTTGAGCACCTTCGGCAGAACAAATTTGTTGAATATCTCCTTCTTCTCATCCGGGGTGTAATCCGGTATGTCTATAACAGCAAATCTCGACATGATCGGCTTGCTGATGTTCTCCTTGTCATTTGCCGTCGCTATAGGATACACGCCATTTGTCGGGATCATGCACTCCATGTAGTTGTCGGTGAATCCCAGGTTGTCCAGCAGTGTCAGCAGTACATCCGCAGGATTGCCGTTGCCCTTGCCGGAATTTGCCTTGTCCAGCTCGTTGATGATGAATACGAGGTTAGATTCTCCAGCCTGTGAAAATGCCTCCATGATGATTCCCGGCTTGGCATTGGAATATACTCTTGAACTTCCTGTAAGCTGTTCCGGATCGTTGATGGAACTCATGTCAAGGGTCGTCCATGGAAGTCTGAGTATTCTCGCAACCGCATAGGCTATCTGTGACTTTCCTGTTCCGGCAGGTCCGCAGAGCAGAAGTCCATATGCAGGAAGTGTATGTGTACGGTTGATCTGGATGATTGTCTCGATGATCCTCTGCTTTACCTTCTCCATTCCGTAGAGTTCCTCGTCCAGTATCCTTCTAGCCTCTTCCGGATCTATCGCCTCAAAGTAATTGCTCTTCCATCTGATGTTCATCGCCATGGAAAGTGCTCTCTGGGCGTGGCGTCTCTCCTCCGGTGATACCTCGCTGGATCTCGCAACCGCAAGATTTCTTCTGGCCCACAGCCTTATATTGTCAGGAAGTGTTCTTCCGGCGCAGTGCATGAAGTCAATGATGCTCTGCATGCTCGTGAGCTTCATGTCATCGCCCAGTGCCTCTTCCTCTTCTTCCTCCTCGGATTTCTCCTCTTCTGAAGGGGCGTCGCTGGCAAGAAGTCTCTCTATCATAAACTGCAGGAATCCATCATTTGCCGAGAGCTTTGATCCGCCGCCGAACTCGGTCTCCCTTATCTTGTATACCGCATAACCCTCCGGTCTGTTCTCTCCCGACAGACGGACGTTGATGTGATTCTCGCCGAGCCATTTGAGAAGGCTTACAAATCTCGCATCTATCTTCAATATGTCTGCGGACTGGACTCCGTCTACCTCGTCAAATTCAAATGCTGTTCTCTTGATCGGATTGGTGAACTTTCCGCTGGAGTGGTGAGCCCACTTCCTGGTCGTGTTCTCAAGGATCATGATCGGCTTCTCCGCTGTTGCTGTAGACTCCGAAGACTGAAACGTCTCATATGTAACTATGTTCTTATTCTTGTTGTCACTTCCACTGAAATCAAATACTGGCATATTTTCCTCCCTGTTTAACGATGTTTTATTGCAAGTTTAATCATGCCTTGCAATTATAAAACATCATATTTAATGTTCGTCAAACACCCGCATCCATCTTTCCCGTTTAAGCCTTGTGGTGAACAGGATTCCTCTGAAACAGAGCTCCACGCACATGGCGATCCATACACCGTAGAGACCGACTCTAGGTGCAAGTATGGCTGCAAGCGGTATCCGCACACACCACATACTTGCAAAGTTCATGCAGCTTGGGACCAGAGTGTCCCCGGCTCCCCTGAGTGCTCCCGATGCAACTATGGATGCGGCATAAAATGGTTCGGCAAATGCCTCTATCCTCAGCACTGCCGCCCCAAGATTTCTTATCTCTTCGTTCGGTGTCAGCACACCTATCATGGACGGAGCTGCTATGTACATAAGGACTCCGCCAATGGTCATAACCGACACACCTAATCCCATTGTAATCCATGCCATTCTTCTGGACAACTGTTTTTGTCCTGCTCCCACGCATTGTCCCACAAGTGTGGTTGATGCCGCCTGTACTCCGTACCCCGGCATGTAACAGAAGCTCTCCGCAGTAACCGCAAATGAGTTGGCTGCGATGGCTATCGTTCCAAGCGGTGACACGATCTTTGTGGACATGACATACGCTGAGCACATGACCATCTGCTCAAGACCCACAGGTGCTCCAATCTTCACCGCCTTGGCAAGGGTATCCCTGTGAAATCTTAAACGTTCTCCCTTTCTTAAATGGAGTGTCCTGTTCTTCCAAAGAAGTGCAGTGACCATGATGGCACAGGTAACTGCTTCAGCAGTGATGGTTCCAAGTGCCGCCCCAGCAACGCCAAGTCCAAGTCCCGGCATGGTAAATGTCAGTCCATTCATCGAGGTTTCAGACTGCACAAGTGTTGACAAATGGGAACCAAAGGCTCCTGCCTGAACCGTTCCTGCCATCTGAGAACCAGCCAGCCTTACGCTGGATAAAAACGGAATACTTAAATTTACAATTCTTGTCGGAAATATAAAGAACAAATTAAAAATCACATCCATCACACAGCACATGACATTCAGTATACCTGGGAGTCTCATATTTCCGGAGCTCTGGTGCATACCGCCCGCTATGCTGTTCATCTGCAGAGCAGGAAGTCCCAGCATATACACAAGGAAATACTGGCTTGCCATCTTCTGTATAGCAGCTTCACCGCCGAGCCAGCTCGGAAGCGGTGTGCTTATCACTGCTGCAATGAGTGCGAGTATGACGCTTATGCACAGGGCTATTATGAGTCCCTGTTTCATGATATTTCTGGCAGATTTATCCTCACCGGCCCCCACAGCCTGGGCTATCTGCACAGTAAATCCTGTAGTCACCGCAATGCATAGCCCGCCAAACAGCCATGTCGTGGACGAAACAAGTCCGATGGCTCCCGATGCATTTGCACCAAGACGCCCCACCATGGATGCATCGATGTACTGCATGACAATGGACGAGATCTGGGCAAGGATCGCCGGGATGCTGAGCCTGACCGTAAGTCCTATCTGCTGGGATGCGGTCATCGACTTTCCAGATATCATGTCCTTCAGCAAGTTTTCACTGCTACTCATCTATATCTCCTTTTTTAGCCGCATTGTCTATGTTTACCGTCTCTGCGTTCATTTTTCTGAATGCCGTGGTTCCCTCGGCAAGTCTCTTCATGCCCTCTTCCATGATCGACCTTGGACATGCGATGTTAAGTCTGATAAATGCCTTTCCGTTCTTACCATATGAAAGTCCCGGCGACATATAGAGTCCGGTGTTCTTCCTGATAAATGCTGAAAGCTGTTTTGCGTTGTCAGTTATCTTACTGCAGTCAAGCCAGAGAAGGTATGTTGCCTCCGAGTACACCACCTTCATGTCAGGGATATTCTCAGATACAAATTTTCTCACATACTGCTTGTTCTCATACAGATACTGCCTGAGACTGTCCAGCCACTCGCCGCCATTTGTAAATGCTGCTATCGCCGCATCCACCGCAAATGCATTTGGCTCGGCTACTTCATCTGTGTTCAGACCTCTCCACATCTTGTGTCTCAGGAATTTATCCGGAACCACAATTGCTGCGGTCTGTATTCCAGCTATGTTGAAGGTCTTTGTCGGCGCAATACAGGTCACGCTTATATCCCTGCATGTGTCAGATGCCGTGGCAAATGGCACATACTCCTTTCCAGGATCGGTGAGATCGCAGTGTATCTCATCCGAGATGACCGTCACACCATACTTTGCGCATAGCTCTCCCACATGGGCAAGTGTCTCCTTATCCCAGATTTTTCCCGCAGGATTCTGCGGATTGCAGAGTATCATGAGGCTGGTCTGTGGATCTGCAAGCTTTGCCTCAAGATCCTCAAAGTCCATGGCATATCCCTCGCCGTCATATTTCAGAGGGCTTTCCAATATATTTCGCCCATTGTTGTATATAGAATTAAAGAAAATATTGTAGACAGGGGTCTGCACTACAACATTCTCTGCGGGTGTGGTGAGCTTTCTCACCGCCGTTGATATGGCTGGGATGACTCCGGAGCAGAACACCAGCCAATCCCTATCTATCGCAAATCCGTGTCTGTTGCCCCACCAGTTCACGTAGGCATCTGCCCACTCGTCCGGGATGATGGAATATCCGAATATTCCGTGCTCCACCCGGGCTGCCAGTGCCTCCCTGATGCATGGAGCCGTCTGAAAGTCCATGTCTGCCACCCACATTGGCAGTTCGGTTTCC
>ERZ780212.359-NODE-359-length-47100-cov-3.618238_pt1 | contig 47100 bp, 42 predicted proteins | sample MGYA00511364_ERZ780212 | MGnify/ENA primary metagenome ERZ780212 (study PRJEB29588, sample SAMEA2147991) | human gut metagenome | biome: human gut; feature: human-associated habitat; material: faeces | place: Denmark | collected 2008/2010 ... | reverse complement strand
AATATACCTACGGCATCTTTAAGAGAAATTCCATTCGGATTATATAGGTCCTGTGCTTCCAGTTTTAATCCTTGTTTTTTCATCATGTCGATGGAATTTTGTTGTTGCATTAATTGTAACAACCACATTCCTTCATCCGCTTTAGCGGAACCAACAACCAGCGTCATAAGCGCCAGTCCCCAAAGTTTTAGTTTATTCATCTTTTTAATTTATGATTTATAATTAATTTACAATCTATTTACGACTTATGATTTATAATAATTCTCCCTTCTCCATTTTCCCCTCTCCCTTTTTCAGTGCCTCCATTATATTTGCCGGCGGGCGTTGGTTCATCAGTTCTTTTTTCATGAAGTCCATATAAGGAGCTACGTGTTTAAAGAATCGGTGATAACCTGCGCATAAATAATTTAATCCCGGTTCTCCGGTGGCCGTTTTTGCGAACCTGTTTTTGGGGCATTCTCCGTGGCAGGCAAATAGAAAATCACACTCTTTGCATTGTTGAGGCAGAGCATTGCGCTTGTTTTGACCGAAAGCAATTTGTCGGGGACTATTCATCATTTCGATTAAAGATTGGGTGTATATGTTTCCCAATTTATACTCAGGAAATACAAAATGGTCGCAACTGTACACATCTCCATTAAATTCCATAACTCCGGCATGACCGCAAGTTTCGGCCATAGAGCATATTCCGGGTGTTACACCAGCCCAATTGGCAAGAGTGGCATCGAATAATTGTATGTAGTATTCTCCTACATCATTTCGAACCCATTCGTCGAATATCGTACAAAGAAAGTTGCCCCATTGCTCCGGAGAGACGGAGAAGTCTGTTACTCCGTCTATTGATTCTTCATCGGGAGAGGCTAATATGCGCCCGTCTTCATGTTGCCGAATACGTTCGACAATGGGTGTGAATTGTATATATTTACAGTTGATGTCCTTGAAAAAATGGTAGAAATCTAAGGGATAGTCCCCATTAAAGTCGTTAACTACTGCCATAGCATTCCATTCGACGCCATGTTTATTAAGCAGATTTATACCTCGCATGACATTTACGAATGAGGGCCTTCCCTGTTTGGTCAATCGGTATTCGTCGTGAAATTCTTGTGGCCCGTCTATACTGATACCGACCAGCCAGTTATTTTCTTTGAAAAAACGACACCAGCTGTCTGTTAGTAATGTTCCGTTGGTTTGGATGCTGTTATCGATAATTCGACCTCTTCCGTATTGAGCTTGAAGTCGTACTACTTTTTGGTAGAAATCCAACGGTCTCATTAGGGTTTCGCCACCATGCCATGTGAATAAAATATGGTCGTTTGCCTGACTTTCGATATATTCTTTGATAAATTTCTCTAATAGGCTTTCGCTCATGATGTGCTTGGGAGAGTCCCGATAGAGTTTCGCTTTTTCGGTATAGTAGCAATATGTGCAGGCCAGATTACAAATTGCCCCCACCGGCTTGGTCATGATATATAATATCCGGTCGAAAGGTGTGTAAAGAGATTGGTTCATGATTGTATCAAAGATAGATTTAGTAAGCGGTTCAAAATTAGTAAAAATAGGGAATACAATAATTCGGTACTCGAATTATTTTTAAGTTTTATGTTTTAGGAATCGAATCTTTCGTCTTATATTTGAACCGAAAAAGAATAAGATATTATAAATTTTCGAGGTAATTATCAATGAAATATAGCCGGTTATTATTTGTTGGAGGCGGAATGTTGGCCTCTGTTTTCGCTGCATTTTCGGCAAAGAAAAGTGATAAGCCCAATATCGTTTTTATTTTATGTGACGATATGGGTTATGGAGATTTAGGGTGTTATGGGCAGAAATATATCGAGACTCCGAATATAGATCGTATGGCTTCGGAGGGTATGAGATTTACACAGGCTTATTCGGGTAGCCCTGTTAGCGCTCCTTCCCGGGCTTGTATAATGACCGGACAGCACACCGGACACGGAGAAGTACGAGGAAATAAAGAGTATTGGCGAGATAGTGGCGAGGTGCGTTATGGAGTTAATACCGACTATGCCATCGTAGGCCAACACCCTTATGATCCCAATCGTGTCATTCTTCCTGAAATTATGAAAGAAAACGGTTATACGACGGGAATGTTCGGTAAATGGGCCGGGGGATATGAAGGCTCTGTTTCTACTCCGGACAAGCGTGGTATCGATGAGTTCTTTGGATATATCTGTCAATTTCAGGCTCATTTGTATTATCCCAACTTTTTGAATCGGTATAGTTCCCGGTTGGGCGACACTGCGACTATTCGTGTGACGCTCGAAGAGAATATCAAATATCCCATGTGGGGAGTTGGTTATGCTTTACGGCCTCAATATTCGGCCGATCTTATTCACGAAGCTGCAATCGATTGGTTGGATCGTCAGTCGGGAGACAAACCTTTCTTCGGTTTTTTCACTTACACATTACCTCATGCCGAATTGGTACAGCCGGAAGATTCTCTTCTAAATTACTATCGAGAACGGTTGGGGGAAACCCGTGTGTTTAATGGCAGTTATGGTGGGCGCTATAATCCCGTGACTCATACCCATGCACAGTTTGCGGCAATGATTGCTCGATTAGATAATTATGTAGGTGAGATTTTGAAAAAATTGAAAGAGAAAGGGCTCGATGAGAATACCATCGTTATTTTTTCATCGGATAACGGTCCTCACGAAGAAGGGGGAGCCGACCCCGGATTTTTTGGACGAGATGGAAAACTGAAAGGAATTAAGCGTTCTTGCCATGAGGGAGGTATACGTATTCCTTTTATCGTTCGTTGGCCCGGTCATGTCCCGGTAGCTGTCAATGACCACCAGTTGGCGTTTTATGATATATTGCCTACTTTCTGCGACTTGATAGGGGTGAATCATATCGAGCGATATGGAGAGAATAGGAAAGACTATTTCGATGGACTTTCATTCAAACCTACCTTGTTGGGTAAAGACAAACATCAAAAGAATCATGAGTTTCTTTATTGGGAGTTTTGCGAGACCGATCAAATTGCAGTTCGGCAAGGCGATTGGAAGTTATTTGTTGAGAAGGGTAAATGTCATTTGTATAATTTGGTCGATGATATTCATGAGGATTGTGATTTGGCTGCCCAATATCCCGATCGTGTAGAAGATATGAAGCGTATCGTGTTTGAACAGCATGTAGAAAATCCTTATTTCAAAGTGACTATGCCCCAATAAAGTTAATGTATTTATATATAGATTTATGGAATTTTTGATTGACTTTATTTTGCATATAGACAAGCATCTGATTGAGATAGTACAGGATTATCATACTTGGGCTTATGCTATATTGTTTATGATTATTTTTTGTGAGACGGGTTTGGTTGTCACCCCCTTTTTACCGGGAGATTCTTTACTTTTTGTCGCTGGGGCTATTACAGCGTTGCCCGGAATTCCCTTAGAAATAAATATTTTGGTACTTATTTTGTTTGTTGCTGCGGTATTGGGCGATTCTTGTAATTATGCAATAGGCCATTTTTTCGGTAAGAAGCTATTCAGTAACCCCAATTCAAAGATTTTCAAACAAAGCCATTTAGAGAAAACCCATGCTTTCTTTGAAAAATATGGAGGGAAAACCATAATTATAGCTCGGTTTGTCCCTATCGTTCGTACTTTTGCTCCTTTTGTGGGTGGTATGGGGAAAATGCACTATTATTATTTCATGATGTATAATCTAATCGGAGGAGCTTTGTGGGTAGCGATTTTTTGTTATGCGGGCTATTTCTTCGGTGATTTGCCTTTTGTTCAGAAAAATTTAAAACTTCTGATTGTCGCGATTATATTTGTATCTTTGTTACCTGCCGTAATAGAGTTTGTACGGGCAAAAATGAAATTCAGAAAAGTAGACCAATAAAACAAAAAGGCTATTTTCAAAATAGAAAACAGCCTTTTTTGCATTCAGTCATCGAGTCATATTATTTTTTCAAGGTAATCCATATAACGCAATCTTTGTCGGTTGCTCCATATTCTTCCTTTGATTTTTCATCTTTCAGGACTGTTATACTTTGTATATTGTTGGGATCTATATTTTTTAGTTCTGTTTCCGAAATCTTTTTCCCGTCTACGATACAAAGTGTATTTTTCATGATATCCTCAGAGGTATCTTTCTTGGTAATCGTTATGGTTTTTATCGGATCTGTCGAAGTTGCAGTGTTTCTTTTGGTTTGTATGATAAGGGCTCCATTTTCACCTTCTTTTCCATAACTTTTGATCGCTTCTTCTCCTTTGAGGACAGTTATCGATTTTATTTTGTCGGCATCGAGGTTTTTGAATTTGTCTTTGGAAATTTTTTTACCGTCTAAAATATATATAGGATCGTAAAAGACTCTGGTATTGTTGTTTTCATCGACTATGACCGAACCATCTTTTTGGACATCTACATTTATATTGCTAATTTTCCCTTTCGTATTGATTTTCTGTCTATTGTTTTCTACACTGTCTTTTGTCGTAATGGTTATGCTGTTGATTTTTCCTTTCGTGCCGATCGAAGTGTTCGGCTCGGTTTTGTTACCGACTATGATAATTTTCGAACTGTTATTCTTTTCGCTGCTTTCGCCGAGGTATATTTTCAGATTTTGCCTGTCTTTGTCATTGCAACTGATTTCGGCCGAGCCTAAACCGACATAAGAGATGAGCAAAGTTTTTCCTATGGGTGTTTTTAAGGAGAAGTTTCCATTTAGATCGGTTACTGTTCCTGTATTGCTGCCTTTGACCAAGACGGTGGCTCCGACGATAGGTTCGTTGGTTTCTATGTCTAAAACACACCCGGATATTTCTATCTCTTTATTCTTTATGGTTGCGGTGTTTTCGGAACTACCGATCATAGCTGTCAAGTTACTCAAATCGACCGAGGATACTTTGTTTAATTCATCGGAGATTTCGGGGTGGGCGAATACCGAAACGGTACATAATGCGACCGGTATGACGTAGAGATACTTCAAGGTCGCTTTGCGGTTTGATTTCTTTTTTAACATCATGGTAATTCTTTTGTTAAGTTTATTGTGATTAAAGTGATTGGTTATGTAATAAAACTTGGAACCGACCGATCGTTTTATTAACAGTAATTGGTATTGTTTGGCATCGATGCCTTGTTCCAAAACGTAATTATCGGCTTCGTATTCATGTACGGTTTGCAGCTCTCGTTTCAGTAACCAGGCGGCCGGATTGAACCATTGTAATCCTATACAGAGATCGGCAGCCAGTAAATCCCATGAATGATGTTTGCGAATGTGTGCAGATTCGTGTAGGAGTATTTCTCGGCGATGGTTTTGGAAGTCGGCTTTTGAAATGACTATTTTCCCGAACCAACTGAAAGGAGCAATGGATTGGGAGATAACGACAAGAGAAAGTCCGTCGCTGTCGGTATATTTTTCCCCGCTCCGAATCAGTCGCAGAAGTTTTATAATTGTGCAGACATATCTAGTGATAAAGTATAAAATCCCGATGAGATAGATACTTAGTACCGCGATAATACCTATCGGAATTTTACTTTGTGATTCGTTTTCGATATAAGATATTGCCGGCAGACTGTCGAGTATAGTAGTGTTTGAATACGTTTCGGGAACAGCCGTATGAACCGGATATAGCGGAAGAATAAACGATAGAGGTATCAATAGTAGCAATGCTGTTCTATTGTAGCGGTAAAATGTTTCCTTACTTAGCAATATACTGTAAAACAGATACAGAATGGCTAGATAAACAGAGGCTTTTAATATATAAACAAAGAATGCGCCCATTGGTGGTGATTGGTTATTGTTCTGCGTTTCCTTTTTCTACTTTTTCGATAAGCTCTTTCAATTCTTTCAGTGAAATATCTTCTTCCTCGATTAAAGAGGAAACGACTCCCAAATAGGAGCTGTTGAAGTATTTACGTATGACTTGTCGCAAGGTCCGTTTTTTGAACGATTCTTCGCTTACAACAGCAAAATATTGATAGGTTTTACCATATGCTTTGTGTGACACATAGCCTTTTTCTTCGAGTCCTCTTACGATGGTCGATAACGTATTGAAGTGAGGTTTGGGTTCGTCATAAAAATCCAACAGTTCTTTCACGAATAATGGCCCTTTATGCCAGAAATAATTCATGATTTCCTCTTCTTTCGATGTAAGTCCTTTCATATTTTTTCTATTTATGATACAAATAAACTAAATGTTTTAGTTTTTCAACTAATTATTATAGTTAATAAAACTAAATAAAATAGTTTATTAACTACTGATTATAGTTTGATTGGGAAGAAAAGAAAAATCGGCAATAGATGTTTACACTCTATTGCCGATTATATTGGACTAATGTATTATTCTTTTTCTTTTATCATTATTTTTGAATATTGGGAAGTTCGAGCCCGTATCCACGTTTCTTGTCCTCAACTTTTAACCATAACCCGAAGAGAAGAGCCAACACACCTAAACTTGCAAATATAAGCATAGGGGTTGTATAGTTGTATTGTAACGGATCGGTTATGCCGGGATTCGAGATTCTCAATGCTGCACCTATAATCATGGGGAATGCATATAATCCTATGTTTTGAATCCAGAAAATAACGGCGTACGCCGAACCTAATAGTTTGTTGTCTACAAGTTTGGGGACGGACGGCCATAAAGAAGCTGGAACCAATGAAAAAGAGATTCCCAATAATATGATAGATAAATAGGCGACGATAACTGCTGCGGTAGTACCTTTCAGGGCCGGCAACACCAATGCGAATACCAAATGGCAGGCGATCATTAGCAGTGCACCGAAGATGAGCATAGTAGCTCCTTTACCACGATGGTCGAGAAAATTTCCTAAAATGGGAGTAATAGCCGCTGCACCCAAAGGGAATACGAAAAATACCCAACCGGCTTGTTCGGCTGTGTATCCTAAATTACATTGCAGCATATTGATTGCATATTTTTGGAATGGGAAAATAGCCGAGTAGTAGAGTACGCAAAGAAGAGCTACTAACCAGAATACTTTGCTCGAAAAAATGAGTTTGAGATCTTTCAATTTGAAAGGATCGTCTTTTTCTTCACCGCTTTCGCCCATCTGTTGTTCGAGTTTTTTATCCATGAAGGCATAAGTGATAAAACAGATGAGCCCGATTGCCAGTAATATAACTGCTACGAGAACAGGACGAGATACATCGATAGGAGAGATTTTATTGGCCAAGACCGGAGAGCCTAAGACGACTACGGCGACTCCCACACGGGCAATAGCCATTTCTACCCCCATGGCAAGTGCCATTTCTTTTCCTTTGAACCATTTGACAATTCCGCGGGAAACTGTAATTCCCGCCATTTCTACGCCACAACCGAAGAACATGAAACCGATAGCCGACATTTTAGCTGACGCAGGCATGCCCTCGTAAAACGGGGTGATGTTCCACCATTCCAAAGGTAAATTCATAAATCGGTTCATGAGAGATTCTGCTCCGCTACCGATAAATGCATTGCTGACAGCGAAATAGTTGATGGATGCCCCTGCGAGCATAACGGCCCCGGAAAGAATAGCTGTGAAGCGAACACCCATTTTATCGAGAATGATACCCGCAAAAATTAAAAAGAATACGAATACATTCAGGAATGTTTCAGAACCGGCATAGTGCCCATAGGCATCGGGGGACCACCCTCTTGATGTTTGCAAAAGTTCTTGTAAAGGCGATAGTATATCCATAAAAATATACCCGAAAAACATGGCACTTGCCAGTAGAATAAGGGCTGTCCATCGTATAGCCGGAACGTCCTTCATCAATTGATTTATTTTTTCAGTCATTGTGTTTATGTGTTTTATATATTAACTTCTTAGAAATAGACAGAAAGTCCCATTTTTATTCCGTACTGGTTGAATTTATCGGTAAAACTGTGCTTCCAATATACGGCCGGATCCAGAGATATGTTGTGACTCACGAAAATCGCATATCCCAGCTCGGCTCCGACATATAGGTAATCTCTGCATTGAGAATCACTTCCTTTGGGTTTATACCATGCATGGGTGTATCCTGCGTTTACGCCGAGAAACAGAGTCGTGAGCGTATAATATCTAATGCTTCCCATTATATCGATGCTATTGTCTTTGTACTCTTTGTTCCATGCGAAGTCACCGCCGATCCCGACAAGAATAGCCAAATTGTTGGCAATGAAATTACCTGCTTCGACTTTTAGTCCGAGGTCGAATGTTTCTTTGCCCGTATCTTCCGTGTGGGTACTGCCTAAATTAAAGCCGCTTAATTGAGGGTTGATGATCCATGTGTTTTTTAGGATTTGAGCCGAACCGGTGTTCGAAAACAACCATATAACCAAAAAGGTTAATAGTACTTTCTTTGTCATAGTCCGATGAATTTTATTTATAGTTTATGATATATTGTCGTTTCGTAGGGTTCTTCGTTCAGAGGCGTCTTGCTTTTTCCTTCGTTCTTCTCTGATTTTTTCTCTACGTTTCATTGCCCATCTGAGTATGAAAATGACGAGTAAAGTAACACCGATAATACTAAAATATTCCCAGTAATTTCCGCTCAAAAGCATACCTCTGCCAAAGTAGGCCATCACAGCCAAATAAATAACCAAGAGCAATGCTATAATGTCGTATCGTTTCATAATATTGTAGTTTTATAAAGACGAGGGTTGAATTTTATATATGGGAGATTTGAATTTTCCAGATTTCAAAACTTCGTATATTTTTATGCAACTCCAAGCATCGGTCGCTGCATAAAGTTGTTGATTTTCGGTAAGATGATCAGCTTCCCAGTTGGATAATCGTTGCCCTTTGGAAATTTTTTTCCCGATAACTATACCATAGATTTTTTGTAGACTTTGATCTTCGATGTTGTATTTCTTCACGAATTTTTGTAATTCTATAAAATTTCTCGGTATAAATTGTCCGCTGTTTAGCCGATTCAACATACAGAAGTCATCTTTAAGCGATATTCCCACTTTCAAGAGGGATTCGTTTTCGAGCAGATTCTTAATCGCAGGTGTAAATCCTATGCGATTTATACGAAACAGATAACACGTATCGTGGGTCGATAATTGGATAAGTGCTACGTGATTGCTTTTCCCTTTTTTGAAAGTTGGCCGAGTCTCTGTATCGAATCCGATAATGCTCTCGTTATTTAGTTGGAGTACTGCATTATCGGCATCTCTTTCATTATCGATTACGACTATTTTCCCTGGAAATGTTTCTATGGGTAAAGTGGCAATGATTTCTTTACTGATTTTTATTTTATTGGGTGTATCGTTCTCCATAATTTCTTAATCCAAATCATCGTTCAGCTTGTCGAGAATATCTCCGTTCTCTTGTTGATGACCGAATATATCGGTGTAATTATCGGAGTGAGAATGATGGTGTCCACAGTCGCAATTGTCGTCACATTCATCGTCATCGTTATCCAGAGTATATCTTATGTTGTGTAATGCTCGGAGCACGTTAACTAGTTGTTGCCCCCAGTATGTAACGAAATTTTCGAAACAAATGTAAAGAGCTTCGAGCATTTGAGGCTCGTTTCCCATGCGATATACCGAAATGAAATCTTTCAAGTCTTGATAAATATCGGCAAGAGCCTCCGAAACATTGGCTATTATCGGGGTTTCACTGTATTTCATATCGTTTTGAAAAACTTCCAGATAACTGTCGTCTTCCCCCAATAGACTTTCTATGTTTTCCCGAACGCTCTCGTACATACTCTCTGTGACGAATTTTTCGGAGAATCCATCTTCTTCGGGTTCTTCCGGTGTTAATAGTGTTACTTTCAGATATAGCAATGGTAGTATTTTTATGATTTTATCGAGAAATTCTTCTTTCTCCAATTCCGGAACACGTTCGATAAAAGCACAATATTCGGCACTGACCGTTACAAATTCGATGATATTTTTTGAATAAATACGTTCGTCCATTAGTCTTTATTTTTATAAAGTCCGTGATTTATGATATAATCATATACCGGTCGAGGTATAAAATAGTTCATATTTTTCCCTTCTGAAATTCCCTGTCGTATTTGGGTCGATGAAATTTCTATGATAGGAGCATGACACAATTTTACGTTTGCTGGTAGCGACCTTTCGTCTATGTCGTAACTCCGGCGCGGATAGATATAAATGGGATACTCTTCGATAATTTTATCATAGTCTTTCCATCTGTTGAATGAGAGCCAGTTGTCTGCACCGATAATCAAGGTAAATATCCTTTCGGGATATCTCTTTCTGAGGGCTTCGAGTGTTTGAATCGTATAAGACGGGCGGGGCAGGGTAAATTCTATATCGGTCGTTCGAATCTTAGAATTGCCGTTCACGGCCATATTTAACATTTCGATTCGTTGTCTATCATTATTCGAGGGCAATTTTTCTCGTAGAGGATTTTGAGGAGACACAGACAGCCATATTTCGTCGAATCCTTCATATTCGCACAAGTAGTTCGCTAATATGAGGTGGCCGGTATGAACCGGATTGAACGTCCCGGAGAAAAAGGCTGTCTTTATCGGTTGCATGTTTTACTTGTCATTTATCGAGAAATTGTCTTATTGAACGGTATGCCTCTTCTTGGGCTTTTTCCAAAATATCGTTCACTATGATTTTATCGAATTTTGGTGCGAATGACAATTCGTATTCAGCTTTCGCTATCCGATGAGCTATAACTTCCGGGGTATCTGTCGCTCTGTTTTTCAATCGTTGTTCCAACGCTTGTATGCTGGGTGGCTGAATAAACAAAGCGAGAGCTTGGTTCCCGTAGTATTTTTTTATGTTGAGTCCGCCGACAACGTCGACATCGAAAATAACATTTTTCCCCGAGTCGAGAATCCGTTCCACTTCGCTTTTCAAAGTGCCGTAGAACTTCCCGGCATAGACTTCTTCATATTCCAGAAATTCGTCGTTCGCTATACGTTCGCGAAATTCATCGGGTGTGATGAAATAATATTCGATGCCGTTTTTCTCAGTCCCTCTCGGAGCACGACTGGTGGCGGAGATAGAGAATGACAGGTTCAAATCGCGATTCAATAACGATTGTATGATGGTGGATTTACCCGAACCGGAGGGGGCCGAAAAGATAATGAGTTTACCTCTTTGTTCCATTACATTACATTTAGTACTTGCTCTTTGATTTGTTCCAACTCGTCTTTCATACGCACGACAATGCGTTGCATCTCGGCATGGTTCGATTTGGAACCGAGTGTGTTGATTTCACGTCCCATTTCCTGACTGATAAATCCGAGTTTCTTGCCTTGCCCCTTGCCCGATTGCAGGGTTTCGAGGAAATATTTCAAGTGATTGTCGAGTCTATGTTTTTCTTCATTGATGTCGAGTTTCTCGATGTAGAAAATCATCTCTTGTTCAAATCTGTTTTTGTCGTAATCGAAATTGTCGATTTTGTTCAAAGCGTCGATTATCCGACCTTTTATCTTTTCGATGCGCTCTTTTTCGTAAGGTTCTACCTCTTGTAACAAATGAGTTATGTTGGCGATTTTCTCTTCAAAAAGGTGTTGCAACATGGCTCCTTCCTGAACTCTGAACTCTTCCAATTGAGAGATGGCTTTGTCGACTGCTTTTCTCAAAGCGTTGAGTTCTGTTTCGTCTATCTCTTGACTTTCGGAGCTCATGGCATCGGGCAGACGTAACAAGATGGAGAACCAGTCGTCGGGCATCGCAATACCTAATTTGACCGAGGCTTCTTTGACTTGTTGGAAATAACCTTCCAAAACCGGAATATTTATTTGGGCAGAAGCCTCCTTGCCGATAGCTTCGCTGTATACGAAGAAGTCTACTTTCCCACGTTCCAGACGTTTGGCTATTTCGGATCGAATTTCCATCTCCATTTCCCTGTATTGCTGAGGAATACGGGTCGATAAATCGAGTTGTTTACTATTTAAGGATTTTATTTCGACAGTTATTTTTTTATGCGGTAATTCCACTACGGCTTTACCAAAACCGGTCATCGATTGTATCATAAGTCTGTAAATGTTTTTGCAAATTTAATCTTAATTCCGATGAGAAAGCAATAAATTGAAAAAAAAGAGCTAATTTTGTACACTCGTTAACGTTGATTATATCGATGGTTTATCGCCTTTCCGACCGGGTATCGGGAGATGAATCATACTTTACGGATTGAATTATGCCGAATATTATACATATAGAGACTTCTACGTCTGTTTGTTCCGCCGCCTTGTCTTCCGATGGTGTCGTTCAATGCCATTTCGAGAATTTCGAGGGGCCTTCGCATGCTTCGTTGTTAGGAGTATATGTAAAACAGATCATGGATTTTTCGAGAGATAAAGGAGTCAAGGTGGATGCGGTTGCCGTGAGTAGCGGTCCCGGTTCCTATACGGGATTGCGTATCGGTGTTTCGGAAGCCAAAGGTCTTTGTTTCGGATTGAAAGTTCCTCTCATCTCAGTTCCTACGCTCGAACTTTTGGCTTGTACGACCATGTTTAGAAACTATTTTGAGGAAGATGTGTTATATTGTCCTATGATCGATGCCCGTCGCATGGAGGTCTATTCGGCAGTTTACGATAATGCGTTGAATGATGTCGTTCCTGTCGGTGCGTATGTAATCGACGAGCATACTTTCTCGGACTTGTTGGACAATCGTCGGATCGTATTTTCGGGAAACGGCTCGACAAAATGTAAAGATGTGATTAAACATCGCAATGCCATATTTGTAGAAGGAATAGTTCCTTTGGCTACCGATATGTTGGCATTGGCCGAGCGTGCTTTCCGTAACGGGCAATTTGAAGACGTGGCTTATTTCGAACCTTTTTATCTGAAAGAGTTTATAGCCACGACTCCTAAAAATAAAATATTATAAAAGTTATATCAATAGAAATTATATGCAATATACTTCGGAATTGAAAAGACTCGTGTTGCCCGAATATGGCCGCAATGTGCAGCAGATGGTAGATCACTGCATGACCATAGAGGACAAAGCGGAACGTACCCGTTGTGCCAATACGATTATAAATATCATGGGGAATCTGTTTCCTCATTTACGGGATATCGAGGACTTTAAGCACAAATTGTGGGATCATTTGGCAATTATGTCCGACTTCAAGTTGGATATCGATTATCCGTATGAAATCATCAAAAAAGAAAATCTTCATACCGTGCCCGAGTCGGTTCCTTATCAGGCTTCTCCCATAAAGTATCGTCATTATGGGAAAATTATGGAAGAGATGTTGAAAAAGGCGGAGTCGATGCCCGATGGACCCGAAAGGAGTGCATTGGTTTCCATGCTGGCGAATCATATGAAAAAGTTGTTTTATCAATGGAATAAGGATTCGGTGGAAGATGAGAAGATCTTGAAAGATTTGCGCGAGTATACACATGGTGTGATCGATCTCGATGCATCCACATATCATTTGAGAGATGTGAGGGAACCGGTCGTGCAGCAGCGTAAATCAAAAAATAATTCGAAAAAAGCGGGTAAATAACCGCTTTTTTTGTATCTTTCACTCATTAACCTTAATAGAGAAAGAGAGTATGGCATCTTTTATTATTGAAGGCGGGCATCGCTTAAATGGTGATCTGATACCGCAAGGAGCTAAAAATGAGGCGTTGGAGGTTTTGTGTGCTACACTGTTGACCCCGGAAGAAGTGAAGATATACAATATTCCCGATATACTCGATGTAAATAATTTGATACAACTTTTGCGAGATTTGGGCGTGACGGTAAAACGCATAGGTCTGAATGCGTACAGTTTCAAGGCCGATAAGATAAATCTCGATTATCTCGATAGTGACGAATTTTTTCAAAAAGGAGCTTCTTTGCGGGGATCGGTAATGATTATCGGACCTCTTGTGGCTCGTTTCGGGTATGCCGTTTTACCGAAACCGGGAGGCGATAAAATCGGAAGACGCCGGTTGGATACCCATTTTCTCGGTATCCAAAAGTTGGGAGCTACATTTAATTATTGTTCCAAAGCCCAGCGTTATGAAATTAAAGCCGATAAATTGCGGGGTAGTTACATGTTGCTCGATGAAGCATCGGTTACAGGTACGGCAAATATTCTAATGGCAGCTGTATTGGCCGAAGGCGATACGACGATTTATAATGCTGCTTGCGAGCCCTATTTGCAACAACTTTCAAAAATGTTGAACCGTATGGGGGCGCATATCGAAGGTATCGGGTCTAATCTGCTCACCGTTCACGGGGTTTCATCGTTAAAAGGGTGTGAGCATACTATTCTTCCCGACATGATCGAGGTGGGTAGTTTTATCGGTATGGCAGCGATGACACGTTCGGACATTACGATTAAAAATGTATCGTATAACGATTTGGGAATTATTCCCGATAGTTTCCGACGATTAGGGATAACCGTGGAACAACAGGGCGACGATATTCATATACCCGAACATGAATGTTACGAGATAGAGACTTTCATCGATGGTTCGATTATGACTTTTGCCGATGCTCCGTGGCCGGGATTGACTCCCGACTTGTTAAGCGTATTCCTCGTTGTGGCGACACAGGCGAAAGGTAGTGTCTTGATTCATCAAAAGATGTTCGAGAGCCGTTTGTTTTTCGTAGATAAACTTATCGATATGGGAGCGCAAATCATTCTTTGTGACCCGCATAGGGCGGCAGTCATCGGTCAGGCTCACGCACACACGTTGAGGGCTACCAATATGGTTTCACCCGATATTCGAGCGGGAATAGCCATGCTTATCGCCGCAATGAGCGCCGAGGGTACAAGTCGTATTCATAATATAGACCAAATCGATAGGGGGTATCAAGATGTCGATAAACGACTCAATGCGATAGGTGCGCGTATTACCCGTTTATAGATCGATGAAAGGGTGGTATTTTTGTGTTGTCGTGGCGGGATTGCTCCTGTCTTCTTGTTCGCAGCAAGTACAGGAGTGTGCCGACGGCGGGAAAACTTCCGATACAATAGTAACGGAAGTTCCCGTAGAGGAGACTTGCGATTCTACCGGATACCGTTTGTATCGGAAATATTTGGCTGCGATAGGAGAGAATCCTTCTTATTTTCAATGGAAGGATTTCCCAAAATATTTGGGGGCGGCGTATGTCGATGAAAAAGGTCATTTTGTGATACAAGTGCTTGGCGATTCGGCAAAAGCGAGGAAACAGATTGTCGAGGCCGTCGGGAGCGACGAGGTAACGGTTATTCCCCGACGAAATTCTCGGCAGTTATTAGATTCGTTGTATGCCTATTTGTGTGAGATACGCCGGTTCCGGGCCGATGAACCGACGGTTGCAGTGTTCGATACGGTTTGTTACGATGCCCGTGACAGTTGGACGATTTATGTACATGTCAAAGCTCTCGATTATACCACGCCCGAATATGTCGATAGCCTGTACCGGTATATCGGGGAGTTCCGAAAAAAAGTTTTACTTTCTCGATGGGTGCAGGTAGAGGGAAAATACACGGTTGTAACCGGTGTGGATTTGGACGAAATAAAAGTGAAAGAATGATTACAAGGGAAGAATTGATAAGGATAGGAAGGTTTAATAAGCCTCATGGAGTGAAAGGCGAGTTGTCTTTTACTTTTACCGATGATGTGTTCGACCGCACGGAGTGTTCTTATATCGTATGTGAGATAGATGGCATATTCGTACCGTTTTTTATCGAGGAATATAGGTTTAAGAGCGATACGACGGCTTTGATTAAATTGGAAGATGTAGATAATGAAGCGGATGCGCGTCCCTTTACTTTACTCGATGTTTATTTCCCGAAGTCTTATTACAAAGAATCGAATGAAGATGAAGCTCCGGGAGATTACTTTATAGGCTTCACTGTGATCGATAGCGAGAAAGGAGAGTTGGGAAAGATTGTCTCGATCGATGATTCTACGGAAAATGTATTGTTTGAAGTGGAATATAACGGGCGATTGTTGCTTATACCGGCTGTCGATGAATTTGTTTGTGAAATAGACGAAGATAATCGCAAGTTGTATCTGAATATCCCCGACGGATTATTGGATTTGTAGTTCGAAAAATAATCGGTATGGAAACAAAAAAACGGGCTGTATAACAATTTATACAGCCCGTTTTTGGGAGGATAATACGAAAATCATATCTCGATGATTTCATGTTGTAAGGTTTGTGTGTCGAGCAGGAAAAGTTTCCCACTTAAAACTTCGCCATAGCCGGTAATGATTTTAATCACTTCTGCGGCTTCCATGCAGCCGATAATTCCTGGAATAGTGCCGATAACTCCTCCGGGACGAGCCGGGGGAATAACTTCGGGGCGGGGATAAAGATCACTGTATCGAGATCCGCCTCGGTAATTAAAGACGGAAACCTGTCCCCGAAATTCCGAAATGGACCCATATACATAGGGCTTTTTGAAGCGGGAACAGACATCGTCGATCAGATAACGGGTCGCAGCATTGTCGCATCCGTCGACAATGATATCGTAAGCGGAGACAAGTCGATTTGCATTGTCGGGGGTGAAGCGGTTAGGATAGGTCTCGAATCGAGTTGAACTGTTCAAAGCCGACAGTCTTCGACAAGCGCACTCGACTTTCGATTGTCCTATTTCTGCCTCGGTATAAAGAATTTGCCTTTGTAAGTTGCTTTTTGAAACGATATCATCGTCGATAAGTCCTATTTGTCCTACTCCGGCAGCGGTCAGATATAGAGAGATGGGAGAACCTAACCCTCCTATACCGACAATCAATACCTTAGCATTCTTCAATTTTTCCTGTCCTGCTTCCCCGATTTCGGGAATCATGATTTGGCGGATATACCTTTCGTTCATCGATCGAATATTTTGTCCCAGTCTTTCCATACGACCTCATACCCCATAGCCTTGACTGCTTGTTCTACTTCGGCAGGTGTCCGTTCGTCGCTGACAGAAAATTGTTCTAACGCTTGCGGATAAGTGGCATAACCTCCCGGGTCGGTTTTCGAACCTGCGCTTATCGAAGTCGCTCCGAGAGTGGCGATGTGGTCTCTGAATTTTGCGTTTTCTCGGGTGGATACGGAAATATCCACGTCGTGGTCGAAAATACGAAATGCAAAAATCAACTGTGCCAGCTCTTTATCCGTCATGATTACATTGGGTTGAAAATGACCTTCGGACGGGCGCATGCGGGGGAAGTTGACGCTATATCGAGTTTGCCAATAGTGCTTGCGCAAGTATTGCAAGTGTATGGCCATCATGGTTACATCGGTACGCCAGTCTTCCAATCCGATGAGCACTCCCATACCTATTTTGTGTACACCGGCTTGTCCCATTCGGTCGAATCCGTTTACTCTCCATTCGAAGATAGATTTCATGCCTTTCGGGTGGTATACTTTGTACCGGTCTTTATGATAGGTTTCTTGAAAGCATACCACGCCGTTGAGACCCGATTGGGTCAAGCGATAGTAATCTTCGCTTTTGAGGGGCATGACTTCTATCGATAGGTTCGAGAAGTAGGGACGTGCGATTTGTAGAGCTCGTTCCAAATAATCGACTCCGGCATCGCGTGGATTTTCTCCGGTTACGATAAGCAAATTCTCGAACGGTCCCATTTGACGGATTGCCCGGCATTCATTTTCGATTTCTTTCTCGGTAAGAATAATTCGGGCAATGGGGTTATTGTGATTGAATCCACAGTAGACACAGTGGTTTGTACATGAATTGGTGATATAAAGCGGTACATACATCTGTATCGTTTTGCCGAAACGTTCTTGGGTATAGAGCCTGCTCAATGCCGCCATATGTTCTATATAGGGGGCGGCAGCAGGTGAGACGAGCGCCATGAAATCGTCGAGTTGTAAATGCTCTTTACCAAGAGCGATTTCGACATCACGACTCCGTTTCGAAGCTATGCAGGCAGTTATATCTTCCCAAGAATATTTTTCTAATTCACTGGAAAACATCTTTTTGTAATTTTTTTAAATCGTTAGTCGTTTAATGAGGGTTTTACATTTTTGCAATTCTTTCATGGTTAGTTCATGGTGCTGTTTGGTTCCGCCCTTTTGCAGGACACCTTGTACTGAAAATCCGCTCCATTTCAGAATTTCACGCAGTGCTTTTACCGTACCTCGGGTTTGGTTGAACCAGATATTGAAAGGCCATGGGGTGGAACCAGTGCTTACAATAACGGCCTTTTTGCCTTTGTGTAGGGGGAGGGGAAATCCTTTCGGACTTTCACCCATCAAGCCGTAGACCAGTCGGTCGAACAGGATTTTCAACTGTCCGCTCATGTTGCCCCAATAACAAGGAGATCCGATGACGAGGGCATCGGCCTCTACAATTTTGGCGAGGGTGCGTTGGGCATCGTCCTCTGGCAGGACGCAGTTATGGCGACTGCGGCAACTCATGCAGCCAGTGCAAGGGTGTATGTCTAACCGGCACACCGGTACGACTTCTACCTCGGCATGGTGTTGCCGAGCCTCGTTGGCCATCGTGTCCAAAATTCGGCTTATCAAGCCGTTGCTTCTCGGGCTTCCGTTTAGTATCAATATTTTCATATTACGTGTTTGAGTCATGAACAGGTTTATCATTCCTTTTCTATACAGTCGGTAATATCTTGCGACAGGCGCATGGCGCAGAAGTTTGGTCCGCACATGGTACAATAATTACCGTCGTGGAACGAGCCTTGTTTGTAGTATTCAAGGGCACGTTCGGGATCGAGTGCCAAATTGAATTGGTCTTTCCAGCGGAACTCATACCGGGCCTTGCTCATGGCATCATCGCGTATTTGTGCTCCGGGAAATCCTTTGGCAAGGTCGGCGGCATGTGCAGCTATTTTATAAGCGATAACACCGTTACGCACATCTTCTCGATCGGGTAATCCCAAGTGCTCTTTGGGGGTTACATAACAGATCATAGCTGTGCCTAACCACGCGATTTGAGCCGCTCCGATAGCCGATGTAATGTGGTCGTATCCCGGTGCGATGTCGGTCGTCAATGGGCCTAACGTATAGAAAGGAGCTTCGTGGCAACTGTTCAGTTCTCTTTCCATATTTTCTTTGATTTTGTGCATGGGGATATGGCCGGGACCTTCGATAATGACCTGTACATCATGAGCCCATGCTTTTGTAGTGAGTTCGCCCAACACATCGAGTTCGAGGAATTGCGAACGGTCGTTGGCATCGTGTATCGAGCCCGGACGCATACCGTCACCCAGAGAAATCGCTACGTCATATTGTTTTAAGATTTCACAGATTTCATCGAAATGTGTGTACAGGAAACTTTCCTGATTGTGAATGACGCACCATTTTGTCATAATAGACCCTCCGCGCGATACGATTCCGGTAAGTCGTTCGCCCACCAAATCGGCATGAGCTTTCAACACGCCGGCGTGAATGGTGAAATAGTCCACTCCTTGCTCACATTGTTCGATAAGTGTGTCGCGGTAAATCTCCCACGACAGATTTTCGACTTTTCCATTTACTTTTTCAAGGGCTTGGTAGATGGGGACAGTTCCCACGGGGACAGGACAGTTCCGGATAATCCACTCACGGGTTTCGTGTATGTGGTCGCCGGTCGATAGATCCATCAGTGTGTCGCCCCCCCAGTGGCAACTCCATACGGCTTTGTCGATCTCTTCTTCTATACCCGAGGATAGCGCAGAGTTCCCGATGTTAGTGTTTAATTTGACCAAAAAATTACGGCCGATAATCATCGGCTCGGCTTCCGGGTGGTTGATATTCGCCGGAATGATCGCTCGCCCGGCGGCTATCTCTTGTCGCACGAATTCGGGTGTGATGTGGCTTTTAATGCCTAATTGTTCGTTTTGCAAGTTTTCCCGTATGGCGACATATTCCATTTCGGCCGTGACGATTCCCTGTCGGGCATAATACATTTGCGTGATGGCATGTCCCGGTTTGGCTTTGTAGGGAAGGGGAGTATTTTTGAACCGTATAGGGTCGAGAGACGGGTCGTCACGACGGGCACGGCCGTATTCCGAGGTGATATCGTCTTGTCGCTCCACATCGCCTCGCGCCGTAATCCATGATTCGCGCAGACGTGGAAGCCCTTTGTCTATATCTACCGTAATATCGGGATCGGTATAAGGCCCACTGGTGTCATATACGTATACGGGAGCGTTGGGCGTGTGTATCCGTTTTCCGTTTTCTACGGTGACTGTGTCGGTGAGGTTTATTTTTCGCATCCCCACTTGTATGGGAAATAATTTCCCCGGAATATATATTTTTTCGGAACTGGGATAAGAATCTTTGATTATTTTTTTTGTGTCCATATTACTTTTGCGTTTAATCTAAGAAAGAGGTTAACGGGCTGCTGGCTTGTGCAAAATGGTATTGTGCGCCTAATCCGGCTTCGTATGCCCGGCGGCCGGCTTCGACAGCCTGTTTGAATGCGATAGCCATTTCTACGGGATTCCCGGCGACGGCGATAGCCGTATTTACCAACACAGCATCGGCTCCCAGTTCCATAGCTTCTGCGGCATGGGAAGGTGCGCCTATCCCAGCATCGACGATAACAGGTACATTACTCTGTTCAATGATAATTTGCAAGAAGTCGCGAGTGCGCAATCCTTTGTTAGTGCCTATCGGTGCGCCTAAGGGCATTACGGTGGCAGCGCCGACTTCTTCGAGCCGTTTACAAAGTACGGGGTCTGCTTGAATATAGGGAAGTACAACGAATCCCAGTTTTGCCAGTTGTTCGGTAGCTTTCAAGGTTTCCACAGGATCGGGCAGAAGATATTTGGGATCGGGGTGGATTTCGAGTTTAACGAAATCGGTCCCGAAACATTCTCTGGAAAATTGAGCCGCAAGTACGGCCTCCTCGGCATTGCGTACTCCCGATGTGTTGGGTAGAAATTGTACTCTATTGCGGTCGATGTGTGTCAACATATCGTCTGTGGCTTCTTGGGTCATGTTGATACGTTTCATGGCCACGGTAATCATTTCGGATCCGGAGGCTTCGATGGCTTTTTCCATTAGTTCATTTGAGCTGAATTTCCCGGTTCCTACGAATAAGCGGGAGGAAAATTCCCGTCCTCCGATAATTAATTTGTTCATGCTTTACGATATTTATTTAATAGGTCTATTATTTTTTTAGTTTCCTTTTCAGGATCTTCGGCTTGCAAGATAGTTCCCGATAAAGCGGTTCCCGACACTCCGGTTTCCATGATGGCCGGAATATCGTCGGCTGTGATACCTCCGATGGCGACCACCGGAATTTTCAAGTCGTTCGTCCGGCATTGTTCCATGATTCGGGCATAACCTTCGAGGCCGAGGATAGGACTCAGGTTCTTTTTCGTCTCGGTATATCGGAATGGTCCCAAACCGATATAATCGGCATCTTGCCGGACTAATCCTTGTATGTCTTCAAAGGTATTCGCCGTTCCTCCGATAATGTATTTCTCGCCGATAAGCAGACGAGCTTCGGAAACAGGCATGTCGAGCTTTCCCAGATGGACGCCGTCTATGTCGAGGTCGGCCGCCAGTTGGGCATAATCGTCGAGGACGAGTATGGCTTCATGTTCTTTACAGAGCGGAATGAGTTGCTGGGCGGTTTGCCTGACAGCTTCGATAGGAGCACCTTTCATACGGAGCTGTATCCATTTGCAACCTCCGTTCAAGGCGGCGACTGCTCCCTCTATGATTCCGAATCGGGGTGTCTGGTGGGTAATGAATTGTAACATATTTTGTTCGTATTAATCGTTTCTTAATCGAGTGAGCTGTCGAATAACCCCTGCAATGGTCGGTTCCTGCCACAGAAAACCGAGTACGGCGATCCCTCCAAAATTCCAATCCTTTATAGCAGTTTTCTTTTCGGGGGTGATACCGCCTAAGGCAATGACTCTCTCGTTGATAACGCCTTCCTTCCCGGCCTTAGTCAGTTGTTCGGGCGAGAATGCGGAACGGTATCCCTTTTTCGATATGCTGTCGAAGATGGGGCTCAAAAACAGATAGTCATATCGTTGTCCGTCCGTCAGTTCCTCGATGGAATGGCAAGAGCGGGATAGGGTGGGGATATAGTCGTTCGACAGAGGTCGGTAATGCGGATTCCTTCCATTGAGATGAACACCGGCAAGCCGGTATTTTTCCGCCAGTTCGAAATGGTCGTGAAGTACTATTCGATCGTAATAGCGGGGAGGAATCGAGAGTAACAGTTGCTCTGTTTTTTCTCCGGAATACTTCGGTTTGCGGAGGTGGATTAAATCCAATCCGTTGTCGAGCAGGGCGGTGATTAAGCGGTTTTCCTGTTCTATGGGGTGTTCCTCTGTAATGCCTATATATTTCATTTCGAGAAATCCGTTCGTTATCCTCCGAATGTAGCCCGGATAATCGTTATCTTGTTCCCATCGGTTAAAATCCGATCGTTCCATTCATTTTGGGGAACCAGCTTGTTGTCGATGGCGATAGCCGTACCTTCGATGGCGATTTGTTGCATATCGAGTAACTCTTTTACGGAAATGCTGTCTTGGACTTCTATTTCCTTTTGATTAATATAGATTTTCATCTTTAATCGGGTTTAATGGGGTTAAAACACGAGGAGCGAAAAAATGGTTTACCGAACCATGACCGCTTCCTATTGTAATGTCGGCTCCGGTCTGTAAAGCTTGGGTGAGATATTTTTTGGCGAGGGAAACGGCATCGGTCAACCTGTGTCCCAACGCCAAATAAGAGGCGATGGCAGAAGAAAAGGTACACCCTGTTCCGTGTGTATTCCGGGTAGAAATGCGGGGTGAGGTGTAGCGAACAGGAACAGAATTGGGCATAAAGAGTATGTCGCAGGATTCTGCTCCTTTCAAATGTCCTCCTTTCACGAGAACGGCACGACAACCGGCTTGAAACAGTCTGTTGGCTGCTTTTTCCATATCTTTCTCACTGTCGATGGCAAGTCCGCTCAGTATCTCGGCTTCGGGAATATTGGGAGTGATGACTGTCGCCTGTGGCAACAATAGTGTTTTAACAGCAGAGATAGCTTCTTCCTCGATTAGCCGACAACCCGAAGTAGAAACCATAACCGGATCGAGCACGATATTCCGTAACGGATAACGTTGTAGGCAATCGGCAATCGTTTCGATGGTCGCGCGAGAGTATAGCATGCCTAATTTAACGGTTGTACAAGGTAGGTCGTCGAGTACGGCTTCGATTTGTTGCCGCACGATATCGGGTTCGATACCTTGTATGTCCCTCACTTCGCAGGTGTTTTGTGCCGTAATGGCCGTGATAGCCGATGTGCCGAACACCCCGATGGCCGACATGGTTTTCAAATCGGCTTGTATTCCGGCTCCTCCACTGCTGTCCGAACCGGCTATTGTCAATACGACAGGATAAGTTTTCATACGGTTTGTTTCATTTAAGGGGATGCACATAAAACCGTATTGAAAAAGATAGAACTATGAACAATTCCTGCGCCGGCATTATCCGTATCAGGTTCATAGGGTATAATCTCAGCCGCTTTTAGGCACCCCTTTGTTTGTGAACAAAGGTATGGATTATTTTCTTACAGCTGATATTTCTTAATATAAATTAATGAAGATATGCTTATTCGAATAAGACGATAGAGGAGTCTTTTAAGGGGGGGACATGTTTTGTTTTTTGAAGAAAGATTCTTTTTCACCGAAAAGCTGGTTTCAATTGATTGAACCAAGTTGCTTTTGGGTCGTATTGGACGAAAAAGAGCGCCTCCGGTCTGAGGTGGATTTTCATATTAGGCATATTTCCTGTATATTTGCCTACATATAATAAATATTAGCGTAAAGATTCATGATGAGTATTTTGTTTTTACTTGTGGGTTTGGGCTTAATTCTGTCTGGTGCTAATTTTTTGACTGATGGAGCGGCTGCATTGGCCAAAAGGTTTAACATATCGTCGTTGGTAATAGGTCTAACTATCGTGGCCTTTGGAACTTCGGCTCCCGAGTTGACAGTTAGTATCGTATCGGCTATTAATGGGAGTGCCGAACTTTCTATCGGGAATGTTGTGGGCAGTAACATTTTTAATATTTTGATGATCGTGGGTGTGACAGCAGTTGTTGCTCCTATAACAATAACCAAAGGAACATTGACAAAAGAAATACCGCTCGCCATTCTCTCGTGTGTGGTTGTCTTAATTTGTGCTAACGATGTGTTTTTGGAAACCGGTACGGAGAATATACTGAATAGGGCGGACGGTTTGCTTATGCTTTGCTTTTTTGCCATATTTCTCGGGTATACGTTTGCTATCGCACACGATAATACAGAAGAAGAACAAGCTGAAATTAAACCGTTATCTACATGGCGTTGTTTATTGTATATCGTTGGAGGGCTTGTCGTTTTGATTTTCGGTGGTCGGCTTTTTGTCAATGGGTCGAGCGAGATAGCCCGGTCGTTGGGAGTAGGAGAGTCTGTTATAGGATTGACTCTTGTTGCTATGGGGACTTCTCTTCCTGAATTGGCTACTTCGGTGGTAGCTGCTTTGAAAAAAAATCCTGAGATTGCTATCGGGAATGTGATCGGATCCAACCTGTTCAATGTCTTTTTTGTATTGGGCATGAGCGCTACTATTACTCCATTACCCTTGGGTGGAATAACGAATGTCGATTTATTTTATTTATTAGCGGTTTCTTTGTTGTTGTTCTTTGCCGGGAGATATTATAAGGTACGTACGATTACTCGGGTGGAAGGTGTATTTATGATTTTTGCTTATGTAGTTTACACAGGATACTTGATATATATGCTGTAAATACTATATTAAGTTGCATTCGGTAATATTCAAAAATGAAAGAGAGACTGTGTTGTATAAACTGTTGTCTGGTGGTTTCTGAACTATACATAAATGTCAGGTGTTTTTATTGAATTATTAAATATTTTTAATTTCTGTTTTTCGCTGATTTATTTAATATTAGATAAATAATTTGTAAGCTGCTCAATACTATATATTTATCTGGCTTTTTGTAGAATGAGAGCATTTTTTGTAAGATTTCATTGTGTTTTTTAAGAAATGTAGCTACCTTTGTGAAAAATGTGAAGTCAGAGTACTTAGCATAATATGCAGATATGTTTGAATCATTCTGTTGTTATTTATCCTGTTCTTCACAGAAAAGTAAATGTAATTCTTCTGAAATTGATAGTTTATAGTAATCTATCTTTTGTATGAAGCATTATATTTATTTACCCTTCCAATAATGATTATCCACTGAGATAGGGATGGGTCAAAGAGGGGTTATAAGTGATTCTTAGAGCCGGGAAAAGCTTTCTTTTCGGTGTCCCCCAGTAGTATAGAGGCGTATATTTAAGGAATGCATAAAAAATAAAGTAATTTCTTTCGCCTGAGATTTTGGGTTAACAGATAGGAGTGATTTCTTTCATAGTGGGGGCGTTAGTGGATAAAGATATTTTTGCATAGAATTGGGTCAATATGTTGAAAAAATTGGGTTTATTAGTATTGAAAATGATGAATTAAATCTAATATTTTATGGGTTATATTTCGATTTTATTGTTGTCATTTTTTATTAGTTTGGGATTTTCTATTTTTATTATTCCAAGAATTTTATTGATATCGTTTAAAAAGCATTTATTCGATATGCCAGATGAACGAAAAGTACACAAGGGTATAATACCTCGTCTGGGAGGTGTTTCGTTTTTTCCTGCCGTTATTTTTACTCTTTCTTTGATGATAGGGCTGAATAGAATTTACGGGGAGGAATTGTTTCCCTCTATTATCGGAGTGAGTGATACGTCCGTTCTATCTTTTGGGTTGAGTAGTTTATTGCTGTTGTATTTGACAGGTATTACCGATGACTTGATCGGAGTTCGCTATCGTCAGAAATTTATTGTTCAAATATTCTGTGCCATTTTGTTGGTGTCTTCGGGGTTATGGATCAATAATCTTTATGGAATCTTCGGAATTTATGAATTACCTCCGGTAGTGGGACTCCCGTTTACCGTATTTACTATTGTTTTTATTACTAACGCTATAAATCTGATAGATGGAATAGATGGACTGGCTTCTGGATTGAGCGGAATAGCATTGTTATTTTTTACTATATTGTTTATTTATCAGAGGGAATGGCTGTATGCGGCTCTCGCTATCGTAACTTTGGGAACAATTATTCCATTTTTCTATTATAATGTTTTCGGAAATCCAAACCGAGGTAGAAAAATTTTTATGGGTGACACCGGATCGTTGACTATTGGCTTTATATTGAGCATTTTGGCGATTCGGTTCAGTATGTATGATAATGCAGTGTTACATCGAGTTCCCGATGCTATCGTAGTTGCTTTTTCTTTGCTGATTACACCGGTATTTGATGTCGTTCGGGTAATTTTGCATAGGGCACGTTTTGGTAAAAACATTTTCAGTCCTGATAAAAATCATATTCATCATAAATTTTTAGCATTAGGATTTTCGCATCGAGCAGCTATGATTACGATATTGTTAATCTCTGCTGGCTTTGCAGCCATGAATTTGTTGTTATTGACTCGTATAAATATAAATTTATTATTATTTTTAGACATTTTTATTTGGACCATTATGCAACTTTATCTTACTAAAAAGATTAATAGGAAAGTGGCTGGTTCAAAGGCTTGATATGTTAAATTGTTATTTTAGACAAATGAAATATATTTCGAAAATTCTCTTGGCTGTGATACTTGTAGGTTTGGTATCATGTGTGCCTTCTAAGAAAATGGTTTATTTGCAAGGAGCCGATGGCTTGGAGCAATCCCCTCAAACCATAGCACAAGACTATGAATTAAAGATTGTCCCGGACGACCAGTTACTCATAACAGTGAGTAGTAAAGATGGTGAGTTGCTGGAAATATTCAGCAATAGTCAGGTATTAGGTAGTACGGGGGCATCGACCACGATACAGGAAACTGTCGGTTTAAGGGTCGATAAGGACGGAAAAATAGAAGTTCCTATTTTGGGTGAGATGCAGGCCGGTGGATTATCGAGAAGAGAGTTGGCCGATGCCGTCGAGAACAAGCTTATCGAGGGGGAATATGTAAAAGATCCTGTGGTGAATGTACAGATAAAGGGATTTAAGGTTTCGGTAATGGGTGAGGTAAACAGTCCCGGTGTGCAAACTATATCGGGAGACCGTATTACGCTTCTTGAAGCCTTGACTATGGCAGGTGACTTGACTCCCTCGGGAAAACGGGATAATATATTGGTAATACGCGAGGACGGAGACCAACGAAAAACTTATACCGTGGATTTAACTTCGGGCGAAAAAGTATTGGAATCACCTTGTTATTATTTAAAGCAGAACGATGTAATCTATGTGCAGCCTAATAAATCGATAGGAGTGAAAGGTAGTTCGACCTTGTCGTTTATTTCTGCCGGTAGTAGTATTATATCTCTTGTAGCATCGGTGCTGTCTATTGTGTCTATGATTATTGTGTTAAAAGATAAGTAACATCTCTATATGGAGCTCATTCAAGAAACTAAGAACGATAAGAAAAATGAAGGAGGGGTAACCCTGCGGGATATTGTCGAGTTGGTATTCGATAATTGGTATTGGATTGTGCTATCGGTCGTTATATGTATGTCGGTCGCATGGTTTTATTTAGCTATGCAAACACCGTTATACAAGAGAAGCGCGGTAATGTTAGTGAAGAGCGAAAACAAATCGGGAAACGATATGTCGGCTGTTCTTGAATTAAATGGGGGCATATCGGGTAGCGGAGTCGAGAATGAAATCTATATTTTGCAGTCGCATCAATTAATGCGTGAAGTTGTCGGACGCTTACATTTGGACGTCACTTATCAGGTAAAAAATTGGTTGCACTATGATCAGTTGTATGCCGAGTCGCCTATCCGGGTGAATTTCTTAGATGCTTATACGGCTCCGGTTTCTATGGAAATTAAGCCCTTAAATGGGAATCGTTTTTTACTGAATCAACTCAAAATAGGTACGAAGAAAAGTGACAACGAAGGCCAAGAGTTTTTGTTCGGTGATACTATAATTTCCGCAGCCGGTCGATTTATTGTAGAGGATATCCCCGATAAAATATCGGCCTATTATAATGTACCGGTCGAAGTATCTCGTATAGACTTGAATACTGCGGCAAATATTTATCATTCGTTTATTTCGACCTCTTTGGCCGGAGAACGTACGACATTGGTACAAATAAACTGCGTGGACTCGAATATCTCACGTGCCGAGGCTATATTGAACGCTTTGATCGATGTTTATCGGGAAACGATTATCGAAGATAAAAACCGCATTGCGACCAGTACGGCTAAATTTATTAATGAACGAGTCGAAATTATCAGTAAAGAGTTGGGTGATGTAGAGAATGAATTGACCGATTTCAAGCAAAAGAATCGCATTGTCAGTATAGATGCAGCGGCCACTCAATTTATGAGCGAAAGCAGTAAGATGAGAGACGAATTGGTGCAGCTGGAAACCGAGTATGCTATCGCCCGGGCGGTAGAACGTTATTTGACCGATAATGAACATAGTAAGCAGTTGATACCCAATGTATCGGGGGTAGGGGATAGTGGCTTGCAAAATCAGATAACGACCTATAACGAGATTCTGTTACAGAGAGAAAGATTAGCCGCTAATTCGGGTGAGAATAACCCTTTGGTAAAAGATTTAGACAATAATTTAGCCGCGGTAAGAGTCAATCTTACAGCCTCGATGGATAGTTATCTGTCTACACTGAAACTAAAATTGAAAAAGGCCCGGGAGGTCGAGTCGCAAACTCTCGACCATATCGAGTCGGTCCCTCAACAAGAGAAAAAGGCTTTGGGTATTATACGTCAGCAAAGTATTAAAGAGTCGTTGTATACATTCTTGCTGAATAAACGAGAAGAGAATGCTTTGCAGTTGGCTATTACCGAGGCCAATATACGGGTGATTGAGTCACCCTTCGGTTCGTCGGCGCCCGTCGCCCCGGCTCGCAGAATGTTATTGATGGGAGCCTTTATCGTGGGACTCATTATACCGTTGGCGATACAGCTTTTGCGATTATTGTGGAACACCGGTGTGAGGGGGCGTAAAGATATTGAGGATTATACGTCGATGCCTATATTGGGCGAAATCCCTTTAATGAAAGACCGAGATGGAGAACAAGCCATTGTCGTGGAAGAGAATAAGACCAGCAGTGTGGCCGAGTCTTTCAGGTTATTACGTTCCAATATGGATTTCGTCGCTCCTCAGGCACGGGTCGTTATGTTTACGTCTACTATGCCGGGAGAGGGAAAAAGTTTCGTTTCCCGCAATTTTGCCGTAACATTGGCTATGACCAATAAAAAAGTGGTTTTGCTCGATATGGATTTGAGAAAACGCACATTGAGTAAAACATTGGATCTGACTACGAAAAACGGTGTGTCGACTTGGCTTTCCGGGAAAAACAACAGTGTGTCCGAGCTCGTTCAGTCCAGTAACATTCATGCGATGTTCGATATCATCTCGGCCGGTATTGTACCTCCCAATCCTTCGGAATTGTTGATGAGCGATCGATTACCTGTTTTGGTGGAAGAGTTGAAGAAACAATACGATTATATTATATTGGATTGCGTGCCGGCATTAGTCGTAGCCGATTCTTCTATCATCGGTCGGGTAGCCGATCTTACGGTCTATGTAATCCGTAACGGAATGTTGGATCGCCGTTATTTGCCGGAATTGGAAAAACTCTACCGGGAGAATAAATTCAAGAACCTTACGGTTGTCATCAATGGTGTCGAAATGGAGAGCAAAAAGTATGGATACGGTTACGGCTATGGTTATGGATACGGTTACGGCTATGGAGTGGAACAGGGAAGAAAGAAAAAACGTAATGTCATCTATAAAATTGCTCATAGAATAGGACGGATTTTTAGGGGGTAAATTTATCTGTCTTTTACCTCTTGCTTTGAATCCTGTTGGTACTTTAATGCTATTGCTTATTACCCATGATGAGATAGAGGGAAAACAATAGTTTAAGCGTGGATTTGTAAAATAGAATTGAAAATAAAACTGCTCCTGCGTCGATGTAAATCCAAGACAGGGGAGACGCTGGAAGAAACGATAGTTTCAGAGGAAAAGGGTTAAGTCTTTCTTCCGGTAATAATAAAAATAGAATATCTTTATATTATATGCCTCAACAAGAATCGCGGGTCAAAAAATCATTGTTGAATGCAAGGGTCAATCTCATATTCTATTTCCTGACTCTTATTCTCTCGTTTTTCTCCCGGAAGATATTTCTCGATACGCTGGGAGCTGATTTTGTGGGACTCACCGGCACGTTGCAAAATCTGCTCGGATTCCTTAATTTGGCAGAATTGGGGATAGGAAGCGCCATAGGTTATGTGCTTTATAAGCCCCTATTCGAGCACGATGAGGGAAAAATCAACGAGATTATCTCTGTGTTCGGTTATCTCTATCGTTGGATAGGTTTTATTATCTTGGGTGCAGGCATTGTACTGGCTTGCTTTCTTCCGTTGATATTTCCCAATACGGAGTTTGAGATGGGAGTTATCTTTTTTGCCTATTTTTCGTTCTTGGCCTCCTCGTTGATCGGTTATTTTGCCAACTACAAACAAACGCTCTTGGGAGCCGACCAAAAAAATTATGTGGTCACCGCCTATTTCCAAACAGCAACTATTATTAAGACTCTCATTCAAATGGCTTCGGCCTACTATACCGGCAGCTACTATCTGTGGGTTGCCATTGAATTAACTTTTGGCATCATTTATTCTTTTATATTGAATTGGAAAATCAATCAAGTCTACCCGTGGCTTCGCAGTGAAGTGCGTCAAGGCAAGCAACTATTCAAAAAATATCCCGAGGTGATGAAATACACCAAACAGCTTTTTATGCAAAAAATTAGTGGTATAGTACAATGGCAAACGACCCCTTTCTTAATATATACATTTGTGAATCTAAAAATTGTGGCTTTTTATGGAAACTATACAATAATAACAGATAAGTTAGCTGTTTTTGTAAATACATTTTTAGAAAGTACAGGAGCAGGAATTGGGAATTTAATAGCAGAAGGGAATAAGAGTAAGATAAAGTCTGTATTTTGGGAATTGCTTAGCGTTCGTTATTTTATTGCAGGTATGATTTGTTTCTCTATTTATTATCTGATAGATCCATTTATTGTCTTGTGGTTGGGTAAAGAGTATATATTGGATCATATAATTCTTGTTTTAATAGTAATCAGTATTTTTATAAGCTATACTCGTGGGGGGGTTATGCAATTTTTGTATGGGTATGGTTTGTTTCGAGATATTTGGGCCCCTATTGCAGAGATTGTATTAAATCTTGGGACAGCGATTATTTGTGGTAAGTTATATGGACTACCTGGTGTATTGATGGGTGGAATTGTAAGTCAAATATTAATTGTAGGAATTTGGAAACCTTATTTCTTGTATCATTGTGGATTTAAAGAAAGTGTATTCTATTATTGGGGAAACTGGGTAAAATATATAGTGTTGATTTTTATTCCTTGGGTTATGATAGAGATAATTTTAATTCCAATACTCGATATAGAGCCCTCCCAGTCCTTTGTATCATGGATATTTTATACTATCATACTCGTGCCAATATACACTTTGAGTTGTTTGGTCTTGTTATATGTTTTTACGCCAGGAATGAGAAAATTTGTATGTAGATTTATAAATAAGAAAAAATGAAATCTTTAGTAGGGAAAATATTGCGAAAATTATTACCATTTAAATATTATAAATTGGTAGCAAATGGATTTATAATAGTCCCATCTTATTATAAAACAATCATAAAACTTATATGGATTTATCGTTGAAAGATAGTCCAGAAAAAGATATCCTTTTGATGCGTAAATATGCGCATATTTTAGATAAAGGATTACACAGAAGTGATGTTGAAGCTGGACATAGTAAAAATATATACGAAATGTTGAAGTCTTTAATAGAAAGATTATCGACCACAAAATATAGTAACGATGCTACATGTATATGGGCACAATCAAAGTTAAAGAAATATGAAATGCTTCAAGAAGAACCTAAATCTTTTAAACCATTTCGAGGAAAAGAAATAACATCGAAAATTAGTTATGAAGATTTAGTCTCGTTAATAAAACTGAGACGGTCTAATAGGGCATTTAAAGAGCAACTAGTTACAGAAGATATTATAATAAAATTGAAAGAAGTTGTAAATTGGGCTGCAAGTAGTTGCAATAAACAGCCAATACAGCTATTTGTCACCAATGATCCTATTTGGGCTAAAGAATGTTTAATGTGTTGTAAAGGAGGAACAGGATTTAGTGATTTTGTTCCGACGTTTTGGGCTTTTACTGCAAATTGTCGTGGATATGTGTGGCCTTCGGAGATGTATTTACCTTTTGTTGATGTAAGTTTAGGGGCTCAAAATATTTTTTTAGCAGCAGAAACATTTGGGTTATCAGGAACTATTTTATCTTGGGCTCAAAAAAATATTCAGGAAAATTTACAATTAAGGAAATTATTATCGATTCCAGATGACTGTATTATTGTGTTTTGTGCAGTTATTGGATATCCTTTATATCGTTATCAAATACCTACAAGAAAGGATATAAAATGAATATTCTATTAATACATCAATATGCGGGGAACAAAGGAGATCGTGCTGTTTTGTTTGCAATGTGTTCCATGATAAAATCGGTAGATAATTCGATAAATATCAGTGTGTCTACATCTTCCCCAGAATTATGGACCGGATATGGATATTATAAAGAACAACAAATTGAGTTTATACCGTCTGCGTGGAATTATAAAAATATTGTTAAGGCTCGATGGTATTGGAATAGCATTAATCGAATAAAGAAATATACATTTACTGTTATGCGGGAATGCTATTTGCATCATTGTTCGTGGTTAGTGACTCGATTTTTAATTAATCCAATATTTTATAAACGTATAAAAGCAGCAGATGTTATTATAAGCGTTGGGGGACATCATTTTACAACAATTTTATCGAGGGATTTAGTTTCCTCAATAAATTTTGATGCGATGGCGATTCTTTCTGTTGGGAAAAAGTTAAGTTGTTTTTCACAATCTTTCGGACCATTTGTTTTCTTCAATATAAGGAATAGAATACTTACGCAAAAAATTTTACAAGAATGTACCTCTTTATATGTAAGAGAAAATAGAGCTCGACAATATTTAGTTCAATTAGGTATACCGGATGCTAAAATAAAAGATACTTATGAATCGGTTTTAAGTTTGAATTCTTTATTTAAGAGTTATAAATATCCTAGTGAGAGAGAAAAAAGGATAGGAATAGCGATTTATAGTACACAGCTTAAAGAAGAAAATAGAGAATCGTATATAGAGTGTTTTTCATTATTTGCAAATTATGTAATTAAAAAAGGTTATTCAGTCCGATTTTTCCCTATGGAATTAAAAGGATCTTTACCAGACGATAGACCTGTTATATTGGATATTATAAAAAGAGTTGATAATAAGACGTATTGTGATTTTATAGATAAAGATTTACCGACAGATGTACATTTGCAAGAGGTTTCAAAATGTCAAATTTTTGTTGGGCATAAAACTCATTCAACAATTTTTGCACTTGCTACTGGAACTCCTCTGATAGGTATAGCTTACCATCCTAAAACGGAGGAATTTATGAAACAATTTTCAATTCCTCAGTATTGCATCATTGATAAAGAACTTTCAAGTAAATCATTAATAAGAAAATTTGATAATATAGAACTAGAAATAGATCAAATCGGTGAATCTTTATTTAATCAAGTCTGTGCTGTATCATCTAAAATTTATAATGATATAAAAGAGATAATATATGCAAAATAAAAATTTTTTGTCTGATATTGTTTTTCTTCGGGCTATTTCAATTGTATTTGTTGTTGCTTTTCATGCCTATGGCATGATGTATGCTGCAGCACATTTCCCGGCATTGAAAGATACATATTATCAGATGTATTTTACATTGAACCAGTGTGTCTTTATAAATATAGCGATGCCTATGTTCGTTTTTGTTTCGGGTTATTTGTTTGCATTTCTACGTCAGAGAGGGAAGTACCCCAATTTTGTGGATTTAGTGAAGAATAAAGCGAAACGGGTATTATTGCCATATTTCGTTTTTGGGCTAATAATGATGGCTACAACCAATAATTTCCACCCACTTGTGCTTCTTTATGGATCATATTGGCATTTATGGTTTTTGCCTATGTTATTTTGGTGCTTTATTGTGGCATATTTAATAGATAAATATGCGATAAAATCGTATTTGCAAATAATAATTCTTTTTGTGAGTTTCGTTTTATCTTTATTCCCGAGTTTCATACCGCGCATTTTAGGTACTCATAATATTACAATTTGGTTCTGTTGGTTCTATTTGGGTATGGTGGTTTATTGTCATAAAGATGTGATTATATCGAATATCGCTAAGTATAAGTTGGTATATATACTTATATTTATTTATTTATCACGATTTATAAACCTACGGAGTATGCCGATGTATATTGGTATAATATAATAGCCCAAGTTTGTATGATTATATCGCTATGGTATTTATGCAATCGAGTGAATTGGGAAAAACAAACATGGGCACAACCAATAATTTCATTTGGTAATTATAGTTATGGTATTTATATATTCCACAATTGGATACAGATGTATCTCATATCATCTACGGCACAACGGTTATTTCCGTTAGAAAGATGGGCGGGAGAACATACCATATTATTCCCATTCGGCTTTTTCTTGCTATCTTTGATAATTTCTTATCTTTTAACTTGGTTATTGCTCAAAACAAAGGTTGGTAGATTTTTAATCGGATAAGGATATTTATTATGAAAACGATATTATTGATATTTGGGACACGGCCGGAGGCCATTAAGATGGCGCCGTTGGTAAAAGAATTTCAACGATATTCCGATGATTATAAAACGGTAGTCTGTGTGACAGGGCAGCATAGGGAAATGTTGGATCAAGTCTTGCAGATTTTTGAGATAAAGCCCGATTATGATTTGAATATCATGAAACAGGGGCAGGACTTGTATGATGTGACCGCCCGGGTGTTGGTAGGATTGCGCGATGTATTGAAGGCCGTTTCACCCGATGTGGTGTTGGTTCATGGCGATACGACCACCTCTATGGCGGCGGCATTGGCGGCGTTTTATCAACAAATACCGGTGGGACATGTCGAGGCCGGGCTGCGCACGCACAATATATACAGCCCATGGCCCGAAGAGATTAACCGCCAGTTAACGGGCCGAATCGCTACCTATCATTTTGCTCCGACTCCGTTGAGCCGGCAAAATCTTTTAAATGAAGGGGTAGAGCCTGCCCATATACATGTTACCGGCAATACGGTCATCGATGCGCTCTATTGGGTCGTTGACCGAATAAAAAGCGATGGAGCTTTGTCCCAAACATTAAGTGAAGAACTTTTACATAGCGGATATGATGTGAACCGACTATCGCAGGGGAAGAAATTAGTGCTGATAACCGGTCACCGAAGAGAGAATTTCGGAGATGGATTCATACGGATATGTAAAGCCATAAAAACATTGGTAGAGCAATACCCCGAGGTTGATTTTGTCTATCCCATGCACTTGAATCCCAATGTGCGCAAACCCATTCACGAAGCCTTTGATGGTCGTTCGTATGACAATATGTACTTTATTGAACCGTTGGAATATTTGTCATTCGTTTATTTAATGGAGAAATCGACCATCGTATTGACCGATAGTGGAGGGATACAGGAAGAAGCTCCGGGATTGGGCAAGCCGGTATTGGTCATGCGTGATACGACAGAGCGTCCCGAAGCTTTGGAGGCTGGGACGGTGAAATTGGTGGGAACCGATTACGACAAAATTGTGGGCGAAGTATCGCGGTTGATAGACGATCCTTTGTACTACAAAACGATGAGTGAAGCCGTAAATCCTTATGGCGATGGAAAAGCCTGTGAACGAATAGTTGAATTATTGAAATAGCCTATGAAAATTTTATTTATCGCCTCTGGTTATTTACCTTATACATTCTCTGAAAATTTGTGTAATGCTAAGCTCGTTTATGCTTTACAAGAAGCAGGTTGGCATGTAGATGTTATTTCTAAGAAAGATAATGGACCGACTTATAGTACAGAATGGCAAGAACCATGGTTGCCATTGAAAGAGCATACTTATGAGGTCTCTTATTTTGTTGGTGGAAAATTGAGTCGATTGTATGATTTGTTGAGATCGAGTATTATGATGGGGGGATTTCCTGTCGATGGTATCCGTTGGGCAAGAAGGGCTTATCAAAAGGCAATGAGTTTACACAAAAGTAATCATTATGATGTGGTAATTACACGTTCACCCAGTGATGTTCCTCACATCGTAGGATATAAATTTGCAAAAAAAACAGGTATAAAATGGATTGCAAATTGGAATGATCCTGCTTCGACGATTTGGCCAGAACCGTACACTCATCATTTCTCAAAGAAGGCATATCGTTTACGAGATAGGTATAATAAATTATGTCTGCGTCATGCAACAATCAATACATTCCCATCAAGTTGGCTATTGATGCATTTCCAAGATAACTACTCATTATTGAAAGATAAACGGAATGTTGTAATACCGCATATAGCAATGCCTGACGGGTTGTATGATCAAACATCGGTATTACCGAAAGATGATAAATTGTATTTATGTCATTCGGGAAATTTATCTTCGGAGCGAAATCCCGAGTTGATGTTTAAGGCTATTCGGGAATTGATAGAAGAGGGATATACGTCTGTGAAGTTTGATATTATGGGGCATATTAATGACTATACTCAACAATTGATAGAAAAATATGCATTAAATGGCTATGTTTCTTTCATAGGAGGGTTCTCTTACTTAGATGCATTGAGAAAGATGCAGTCTTATCATGTGTTCGTCCTATTGGAGGCTAAGATGGAAAAAGGTATATTCTTCCCCAGTAAATTTACCGATTATGCACAATTAAACAGGCCGATTTTAGCTATTTCCCCAAAAGAGGGTTTTGCAAAAGAAATGCTATCTTGTTATGGTGGGGGAATTGCTGTTGATAATGAAGATTATCGATCGATTAAATCAGGTTTATTAAAGTTATATCAAAGTTGGGAACAAAAGAAACTTTTTGAAGAATATAACACAAATAAGTTATATCAAAATTTTTCTGCTCAAAGAGTTGTAGAACTTTATAAAACTTTACTTTCGTGAAAGATTTCATTCGTCAAATAAGGATTCAGATAATTCGCATTCTTTCTTGTGGCAAGCGTCGGTTACCTATAAAAGAAAGGATACTAATCATTGCACCGCATCCCGATGATGAAGTTTTGGGGTGCTCGGGACTGATACAAAGATCGTTAAAAGAAGGGAAGCAGGTAGATGTCGTCATATTATCTGGTGGAGGTAAAAGCCATAGTGGTTGTTGTAGTATAGATGAAAAAGAATTGGTAGAATCTCGGCGAGCTTTATCACGAACGGCTGCCGGTATATTGGGGCTGCCATTGAATCATCTTCATTTTCTCGATTATCCCGATGGCGAAATTTCATTCGATTGTCCGGAGACCCGTAAATTGAAAACCTTGATCGATAAACTTCGGCCGAAGGCTATTTTTATTCCCCATAAGGGAGAAGGGTGGAACGACCACTTGGCTGCGGGTGACATAGTGAAGAAATTGATAGGAGAGGACTCGTGCGTGGAATTGTATGAATATTGTGTGTGGTTTTGGTATTATAATACATGGAATATCGATTGGAAAAATGCTTGTGTATTGAAAATGAATAAACAGGAGCATACTGCTAAAAATAGAGCGATTGATGCCTATATACAACCGGTAGCACCTTGTGGCCTTCCTTGGTCGGGTGTTTTACCTAAGGTTTTTGTTGGGGCAAATCGTTGGAGGGGGGAACTATATTTTAGGAAATGATAATGGGAGAGATAAGGCAGCAAGCTATTATTATAGGGGATTCGACCAATAATACATTAAGTATCGTTCGTAGTTTGGGGGAGGCAAATGTAGCGCAAACGTTAATCCTCAAATGCGATGAAGATACCTGTTTTGTCGCAGAAAGCAAATATCTTAAAAAGAGTAAGGTATATCGTATTTGTAAGATTGAGGAGTGCATGTCCATATTGGAACGGTTGAAAGATGAGGATTGGGAACAATCTATAATTTGTAGTTTTGACGAAGCGGCAGTTTTTATTGATAAGAAAGAACCGGTATTGTCTCCTTTCTTTCGTACTCCCGCACGAGGAAAACAGATCGGTAAATTATTTAATAAAGATGAGCAATGTAAGTTGGCTGAAAAATGTGGCTTGACAGTTCCAAAATCGATTAAATTCCATCGAACGGAGAATATAGATAATGTCGATTTTGATTATCCTGTCCTTTTAAAACCTCTTAATAGTACGCAAGGTGAAAAAGGCGATATTCATATCTGCCGGAGTAAGGTAGAGGTAGAGGCTGCGTTAGCAATTGAAAGTCATTGTGCCGATTTTATCCTTCAAGAGTTTATCGATAAAGAGTACGAGATCGATTGTATTGGTGTGAGGACCGATAAGGAGATGTATGTGGCAGGAGGAGTGAGGAAGATTAGGCACTATCCTCGTTTAATCGGTGCAGGGGCTTATGGGCAGTTTCGGCCGATGGAGGATTTTGATATTGATGTGGGCTGTGTAGAGAAATTTTTGGAGCAAGCTAATTATTATGGGCCGTTTAGTGTGGAATTTCTTCATAGAGATAATAAGAATTATTTTATGGAAGTGAATTTTCGAAACGAAGGCTTGGCTTATGTGGCGACTGCAGCAGGTGCGAATTTACATGCATTATATTTGAAACCGGACATGAAAATTGAGAAGAATAGAGTCCACAGAATTTATATGATGAATTATTCTTTGGATTTTCTTTACGTGAAAAATGGTGAATTATCTTTGTGGACGTGGATTCGGGATTTGTTAAGAACACGATGTTTTATAAATATTAATTTGAAAGATTTGAATCCGACAGTTTGTTATTATAAGAATAAAATTAAACAAAAGTTGCACTTGTAAGTTATGACTATCCTCATTTGCATACCTTGTTTGATGACCGGTGGAACGGAGATTCAGACGTTGAATCTCGTACAGGCGCTTGTTGCCGGAGGACATCGGGTAGTGACGACATGCTATTTCGAATATAGCGATGATATGGTCGTTCGATTTCGAAAAGTCGGTAGCGAAGTGGTATGTCTGAGTCCTACCGGAACGCGAGTGAATGGTTGGCGGGGAATACTTTTTTTATACAAAGGGTTACGCAGGGTATTGACGCAGTATAAGCCCGATGTAGCTCATGTGCAATATATGGCTCCGGGTGCTATTCCTATCCTGTTGTTGCGATGGTTAGGTGTACGTCAGATTATTGCCACGGCACATACGGCTGCCGATATCTATCCTAATTTACGGCTGATACATTTTATTCAACGACATTGTGTGCTGGCGTTTACATGTATTACCGAGCTGGCCGAGCGATCTTTCTTCGGGACATCTCGATTGTATAATGAGAATACTCCTTTGAACAAACGCAACCATTTTACGATTTATAACGCGTTGCCTCCCGGCTTTTCAATTGTGAGTGAAAATAGGAGCTTTTCTAGCCCAATCACGATAGGGGTTGTCAGTCGGTTAGAAGAGATTAAGGGTATGGATTTGGTTGTTCCGGCATTTGCACAGGTGAAAAAGCGGTATCCCGATACCCGATTGGTGATTGTGGGGGACGGTTCTTTGCGGGTGAAAATGCAACGACAAGTGCAAGAGTGCGATTGTACCGAAAATGTCGAGTGGGCAGGTCGTCAACCGCAGGAGAGATTGACGGAGTGGTATCGCCGCATGGATATCGTACTGATGCCCTCTCGTAGCGAAGGGTTTGGACTGACAGCTATCGAGGCAATGGCAAACGGTTGTGTGGTGGTCGCTTCCCGGACGGGGGGATTGCCCGAAGTTGTTCAAAATGGAGAAGTCGGACTGTTGCACGAGGCTGGTTCAATTGACGATATGGCAAATAAAATCATATCGCTGATTGCTACTCCTGAGTTGTTGCAAAAATATTCATCAGAAGCGATACGGTATGTTCGTAGGTATAGTTTCGAACGCTATTCTCAATTGTTTAATGATTTGTATAAGAGAATAATATAGGAACATGGCTTTTTTAATTAATTTAATAGTTGGAATAATATTATTTTTCTATGGTGTAAAAATTTACACGAGTTATAATCTACGACCCGTGTCAAATCCTTGTGGTACTGGTGAAAATTATTACTTAAATAAACATCTTCATTTTTTATTATTTAGTATAGCTACTTCAATGGTCTTTTTGGGGCCTTTTTCATTAGTAAAATATGTTTTTTGGTTTGCTATATTAATTATATTGATATTTTTTTTTAGGTTGAAATTTGATATTATAGTAGGTTCATATATTTTATTTTTGTTGTGGGCGTTATTTTCGATGTCGTATACATCGGAACCATATCAAGGAACTATGATGCTGATAAAGTATGCATTACCAATGTTATATTTATGGTTAGGCTACAATGCGATCAATGGGAAAGAAGATTTTCTTATATTCCTAAAGAAGTCGAATATAATACTCATTTTATATGCTCTTTTTATTGGAGGATTTGCATATAAAATTTTTCCGTTTTTGTATAATTTATTGCTGTTTAAAAGTGGTGGCTTGTTTATTGCGTATGCGTCATTAGCAGATTTTTTTACGGCTCTATTTGTGATTCCATTAACTCTTTATGTGATTACAAAAAGAAGTAAGTATTTATATGCGGCATTATGGTTATTGCTATCGACTGTTTTGGAGGTCGTTAGGACTGGGTTAGGTGGAATTGCTCTTTCAATAATGTTTTTTGGGTTTATTTTTTATAAATGGCGAGCGGTCCCTTTTGTAGTATTCCCTGTTATTTTATTTGTAATAGCAATCTTATTTATTCCTGATGTACGAGAAAAAATGTTTGTAGATGATTCAAATACTGCTATAGCACAAACGTCTTTGACATTTGATAATATACAATCTAATGGGCGAGAATTGATATGGGAGAAAAATATAGAAAAATTCTATAAACCTAACCCTTTGATTGGTGCAGGATTAGGAACCTCTGTTTCATATACAAAAGATAATTTTGCAGTTCACCTTATTCATAGTGATTATGTTCAAATTTTATGTGATATGGGGAGTATAGGACTGTCTTTTTTCTGTCTTTTTTTTATTGTATTAGTATGTAAAGTTGTTTATTGTTGTTGGTTTGGATATAATAAAGATGATTTTGTTCGGCTTTCGGGTGCGATGGCTGTGGGAAGTTGTGCCGGTGTTTTATTTTCTATGGCATTTGATAATGTTGTATCATATTCACAGCAGTGTTTTGTTTTCCCATTTTTGTTCATTGGTATTTTTTTGAAAGCGATAGATTTATGTAAAGATTATAATAACAGGTTTGTATGAAACGTATTGCTTTGTTGGTTGTATATTTAGGAGAAATACCCAATTATATTCACTTGTTTTTGAAAAGTTGCGAATATCAGAAAAATATAGATTTTTTCTTTTTTACTAATTGGAATTGGTCCATCCTACCCCCCCCCCCCAAAAAAAATAGTTAAAAATATTAAAATTAATATTATAGATAATTTATATTTCAATAAATTAGCATCTCAAAAGTGTGGATTGAATATAGAAATCAAAAAAGGATATAAACTGTGTGATATGAAGCCCGCTTGGCCTCATATCTTTGAAGATTATTTAGGGGAATATGAGTTTGTCGGCTGGTGTGATATTGATTTGGTATTAGGGAATATTAATTCTTTTTTCTCGGAAAGTCTAAAAGTTAAGTATGATTTATTAACTGTAACAACCGGTTATATTTCGGGTGCATTGACAATAATCCGAAATACAAGAACAATGAGATTGCTTTATCAAAAAGCAAAAGGTTGGGAACAGATATTTCAAGATGATCGACATTATGCTTTTGATGAGTTATTAAGGCTTAAAGAAAAAAAGTTTGAGTCGTTTAGTGACATGATAAAACGTCTAAATAATACTTCATTTCGAGCTTTATTCATGAACGTGGCGTATGAAAGTAGACCTGATTTGATAACATGGGATAGAGGGATAGTTAGTGTAAAAAATGAAGAATATATATTTTTTCATTATGTTGTTGCAAAGCAATCAATGTTTTTTGTTATACCAACTTGGACTATTATTCCCAATAAGTATTATGTCAATAAATGGGGTTTTTATCGAGAAAATGAGAGACCGTTGAATTTTATATCTTTATTTTTTAATGTAGGATATATAAAACAAATTACCCAATGTCTTAAAAGAAAAAGAAAAACAATTATTAAAATGATTAAGAAGAATGATTTTAGTGGATTTGTAAAAACTATAATTAAACAATTTTAATGATAATATCCGTTGTTATTCCTCTGTATAACAAAGAGAAAAAGATTGAATATACATTGAAATCTGTTTTCACACAGACTTTTCAAAATTTTGAAATTGTTATTGTTGATGATGGTTCGACTGACAACAGTGTGGAGGAAGTCGAGAAATTCACAGACTCCCGTATTCGGTTGATTCATCAAACCAATGCCGGTGTTTCTGCTGCCCGGAATCGAGGAATAGAAGCAGCAAGTGGAGAGTTGATAGCATTTCTCGATGCCGATGATGTGTGGATGCCGGAGTATTTGGCGACACAATACGGACTTTATCAAAAGTATCCCGAATGTAGTGTATATGCTTGTAATTACGAATTTCGGGATTCCGAGGGAAAAGTGACTCCAACTATTATCCGCAAATTGCCTTTCGAAGGAGACGATGGAATCCTATCCAATTATTTCGAGGTAGCAAGTTGTTCACACCCTCCATTATGGACATCGGCAGTAGTTGTAAAAAAGTCGGCCATACAAGCTATTGGGGGATTCCCCATAGGTATTAAATCAGGTGAAGATTTATTGACTTGGGCAAGATTGGCGGTGAGTGGGACGATTGTTTATTCAAAAACAGTGCAAGCCATATATAATTTAGGGGAAGGATATATATTGACTAATCTTCCTCCCCGCCGGCAAGATAAAGGGGATCCGGTTGGCAAAGAGTTGGTAACATTGTTAGATAGATATCCGGATAAGAGAGTATTGAAACAATATATCTCTCATTGGCATAAAATGAGAGCTTCGGTAGCTATTCGTTATGGAGCAAAGATTGAGACGATAAAAGAAGTGATAATATCGTTAAAGTATAATCCTTTTAATTTGCGAGTAATGCCGTTTTTTTTCCTTGCATTGTTGCCTCAGAAAATAAGATTTTTTATTATTTGTAGATATTCGGTATGAAGAGAATATTATTTTATGTATTTCGTGTGTGCGCATTTGTAAGCCGTCTTATTTTTCCTAAATGGTATATGCCATTGATTGTTAAGTCAAATAAGATAGTAGGGGTTGAATTTCTAGGTTTTCCGGAATATATTCATTATGATGCATTTTTGGATGCAAATCCAATTGGGGGGGGTAATTTAACTATTGGTAATCAGTGTGTTATATCTACAAAGGTCGTGGTTTTAACTCATGATTGGTCTTTTTTGGTTGGTATGAAAGCTATTGATGAAAAAAATTTTGATTATAATAAAATGGCATTCAAATCGGTTTCTATTGGCGATTACAGTTTTATTGGAGCAGGTGCTATTATATTACCGGGGACGACGATTGGGAAATATTGTATTATTGGAGCCGGGGCTGTTGTAAAAGGCCATATAGAAGATTATTCCATTATGATAGGTAATCCGGCTAAAAAGTATGCCGATACTCGACTATGGGCTGAGAGAGTAAATAAATATAGGCAATGAAAATCCTTATTGTCCATAATAATTACGGGAAGTATAGCGGGGAGGAGGCTGTTGTCGATAAGATGGCAGATATGCTTACGTCTCACGGTCATGAGGTGGCGTTTTATCGCCGGACAACCGAGGGGGTAAGAGAATCGGCCGTTGGGAAGATAAAGGGATTCTTGTCGGGAATTTATTCACCGTCCGGAGTGCGAGGTATGCGGGAGGCCTTGCGACGGGAACGTCCCGATATTGTGAATGTGCACAATCTGTATCCGTTTATCAGTCCGGCTGCACTTTTCGAGTGTAAAAAGGCCGGAGTTCCGATCGTTATGACTATACATAATTTCCGATTGATTTGTCCCACGGGATTGTTTATGCGTGATGGTTTGCCGTGTGAAGTGTGTTTGGAGCGAGGTAACGAGTGGAGTTGTGTGCGATATAACTGCGAATGTAGTCGATTAAAATCAATTGGGTATACCATTCGCAATGTATGTGCCCGTTGGATAGGGGCTTATCGAAAGAATGTAGCTGCGTTTGCTTGCATTACCGATTTTCAACGGCAGAAGTTAATTGCTGCCGGATATGATTCGGAGAAAATAGTAGTTATCCCTAATTTTTTACCTATGCCGAAGTTATACGAAAACGAAGTCGGTAAATATGTAGCTTTTTGTGGACGTATCAGTAGAGAAAAGGGAGTTGATTTAATTTTAGAAGTAGCTCGTCGGAATCCTTATATATTATTTAAGTTGGCAGGGGAAGTGAGGGATAAAGGACTTGTTGAAGATTTACCATCTAATTGTGAATTAGTTGGATATTTATCGGGTGAGTCTTTATCTCGATTTTATAGGGAGTCTGCTTTTTTCGTTATGGCGAGTAAGTGGTACGAGGGGTTCCCTATGGCTATTCTTGAAGCTGCTTGTTACGGTAAACCTACTATTGGGCCGGCTCATGGTGGTTTTACCGAGATTATCGGTCGGGGAGAGCAGGCGATAGGAGACCTGTTCGAACCTAATAATTTTGATGATTTGGAGCGAAAAGTGGTATCGTTGTGGAACCGTCCCGACGAGATTGCCCGATTGGGTGAGAAGGCTTTCGAGAAACTGAAACGGGAATATTCGTCGGAAGTAATTTATCAAAAATGGGATAATCTATTTCAAAAATTAATAAAAGAGTAATTATGCAAGAACAATTTAGAGGGGGGGGGCAAAAATCGTGCCAAAATCGAATAATAGGGCTGGATTTAGTTCGAAGCTGTGCGATATTATTTGTGATAGCAGGCCATTTTTTTGTCTTGAATACTCCATTTAAAAATACAGATTTTGGAGGTTTTTCGATGTTTTTGCAGGCAATGTCCATTCCGTTATTTATGACGGGAGTTCCGTTATTTCTTCTGTTGACCGGTTATTTGAATATCAATAAAACGGTATCGAAACGGTATTATAAAGGCTGTATTCGGGTACTGGCTTCTTATTTTCTGTTTTCGCTCCTTACGATTTTGTTTCGTAAATATTATTTACAAGAGGATTTGACTTGGGCAAAATGGATTTTGAAGATATTCGATTTTTCGGCTATACCATATGCATGGTATATCGAGATGTGGATAGGATTGTTCCTCTTGACACCGTTCTTGAATATGTTGTATAAAGCAATACCTACTCGGTGGCAGAAACAGGTTTTGATATTGACATTGTATGCGATGACGGCATTGCCCGATTTGTTGAATCGGTATGGACTACATTTGGTTCCCAGATTCTGGGCTTCGTGCTATCCGTTGACATTTTTCTTTGCCGGCTCTTATATTCATGAGTATAAACCACGGTTTGAAAGTTGGAAGTTGTGGATTGTGATTTTGTTATTGTGCCTGATAAATCCTGTATTTAATTCATTGTTCGTACATAATCATACGCTTATTCAAATTGCGGGAGGCCCGTGGGGTGTATTTGGAACGGTTATTGCTTTGGCATTTTTTCTGCTGTTTTATCAGACCGATTTCAAATTACCGGTATTGCGTAAAAGTTTGACAAAGATTTCGCTTTTGTCTCTCGATATGTATCTATGTTGTTATCTGTTCGACGCAATGGTTTATCCCTATTTCATGGAACACTATTTTGTGAATCAGTCGCAATTTGGGATCTATTTCTTTGTTATTGTTCCCATATTGTTTATTGGCTCATTCTTATTGGCTTGGGTGAAAGAGGGTACATTCTGTTTGGTGAAAAGGTTGATGTGAAAATTTGTATCGTTTTAATTTTTTCTATTTTCTTCTTAGTGAAATTACGAGAAGCCGGGACTTTTGAATCGTAAGCAAGAGGCATATTGTCGTAGATTGTATTTCAGTAAATATTTCTCTGCTTCTGTGATTCCCGTGTTTGGGAGGGGAGAATGGTGTGAAAAAGATTCGGAACGGTGGAGTAGATAGGGAATAACGAGGGATTATATTTCAAGTAGAGTAATACATTTACAAACCGAGTAAATAAGTCATCGATGGGCTCGGTCTGAAATCAAACAAGCGGGTAAGATTGTTTTATAGTCGGGATAGGGGAGTTCCGACAGTCACTTTATATATCAATTTTTATGGAGAATTATTTCAATATCAGGTATGAGTTTGATAAACAAGCTGTTTTACAGGCTATCGACGAAGCGTTGTTATTGGGGAAGCCGGGATATATATGTGTCTCGGACGGGGTTATTTTAAGTACGGTAAACCGGGACCCGGATTACAGACAGGTTGTAGATGGAGCGATGTTCTCTATTTGTGACAGTGGTTATGTACCCTTGTATTTACGATGGATTTATGGTATAGAACGTCGCCAGTATTGCGGAAGCGAGATTTTTATGGATATTGTCCATATGAAGCGATATAAAATGGCTTTTCTCGGAACGACGCAAGCGACTTTAAACGGGCTGCAAAACAACTTGTCGGAGATAGATCCACGAATTGCAAACATGTGGTTTTACTCATTACCTTATAAGAGAGTTGAAGAGTTTGACTATCCGGCTATTGCCGAGATGTTGGAAAAAGATGGCTCCGAGATTATTTGGATTGCATTGGGTGCTCCCAAGCAAGAGATATTTATGAGCAAATTGAAACCCTATTTGAAACGAGGGGTGATGATCGCTGTGGGAGCGGCATTCAAATTTTATAGCGGAACCGATGTGAACAGGGCTCCTTATTGGATGGTGCGGGCTCATTTGGAATTTTTGCACCGAATTTATTGCGAACCGAAAAAGCAAATAGGGCGTTGCTCGATGATTGTGGAATCTCTGCCTAAATTGCTTTATCAAGAGTGGAATCGCAAGCGAAAACGTAAAAAATTGGCGGGAAAAACCGAGTGATTGATTCGAGGAAGTAGGCCGGTAGAGCCGAATTTGAAAATTTGACACTACATTTATCTTTTGTTATATTTATGGAATATAAGAAGCTGTTTTAAATTTATTCCGAGACAGGGGCTCAACATGGCCGGAACATACC
>ERZ780212.353-NODE-353-length-47403-cov-3.682225_pt1 | contig 47403 bp, 39 predicted proteins | sample MGYA00511364_ERZ780212 | MGnify/ENA primary metagenome ERZ780212 (study PRJEB29588, sample SAMEA2147991) | human gut metagenome | biome: human gut; feature: human-associated habitat; material: faeces | place: Denmark | collected 2008/2010 ... | reverse complement strand
CCGCATATTATTGACAAACTTTTCAAAGAACTGGTTTTATTTTCTGCCAGAGCCGCTTAGCTCCGGCTATTTATTAACGAACTATTGAGGTAAATGATATTGCTTTTAAATAGATAGAAGGAATAAAGTAAAAACGGAGGTAGATAAATAGATGATAGACTCTAAGTATATTTTCATTTATATAATACGATTATGACTAGTGAACAAAAGCAAAGGATTAAAAAAGCTGATTCTAAGTTGGAGGATGCAAAAAAGAGAGTGCAAGAAATAGCGAGTGTAGTAGACCAAGAAGTGGCTGAATTTGGAGATTATCGTGGTTCTGTATTGCAAGAAACTGTTTCAAGGTTTAAATCTGATTTGAATATAATAGGTAAAAAATTAAAATCAGGAGATTACGATATCCCATCTGGTTTTGAAATGCCGGATGTGATTAATGTCACTTTGAAAAAAGTAGCATTTACTGTAGAACAAAAACTGGAAATCACTAATAATGTGGTAAAGGCTGTCTCTATAGGAACTGATAAGATCCTGCAAATGATAGCTAAGCGAAAAGGAGTAGTATATAATAATCCTTCTTCGCCTGCAAAAAGTGGTTTTTGGTGGTTGGATTTACTTCAAGTCGGTTTGGATATGGCAGTAGGCTATTCTCAAAAAAAGATGGAAGAAGAAAAGACTGTCGAAGAATACGAGAGTAATGTTGATAGGGTTTGTAGTCAGGCAGACATGCAAATAGAGTTTTGTTATCAGATTTTAGAGAGGTTAGAAGAAATCATAACGGTAACAAATAGCCTTAAAGAGCGCTGTATCTGTCAACTTAACGAACTGGAAGAAATAATAAATATGTTTGATGTTGAAAAAGATAAACATATTAAGATATATCAAAAGGCCGTTATTTTAGTGAAAGGAATAAGTGAACTAGCGAAGATTGAGATTTTAGGAACGGATGAGCAATTGTCAAAGAAAGATGACCAATATATCATAAAAAGTAAAAAATTATTATCAGAAACGTTATGAGTGAAAAAGTGGATCCAAATCAAGCAATGAGCAATTTATGTGACTTATGTGGAAAATACATGTCATTACAAGAAACAATAGAAAATAATAAAACAGAACGAGAGAGAATAAGAGCAGAAAAAGAAAGGGCAATAAGGCAAATAGAAGCTACAAAAGAATTATTATTGACTTATTTAAACCGTAGTTTTGATGAAAGAAAAATCGTGTTTGAAAAGGATTTTAAGGCCATAGATGCAGCAATCGCTGCAAATAATATGGAAGCATTGGCCATGACAGTGCAAAGTGTTAATAAACTCGCTGCGCAGTCTCCATTTACAGCATTAATGGATGTAATGTCCGTTAAACGGTCGTTAATAGAAGATAAGGAGATAGAAATATAACTATCGCGTCAACAACACAGTCCTTGCATTTGAATATCAGTAGTGATAACAGCTCAATTACTATACGGTTTCTCTGTTCTAAAGCGAGGTGAAAAAATCTGCTTTAAGGAGAAATCCAGCGGTAATTTCACAAAATTTGTAAGCGGAAACAAATCAGTAGGAGACAGTCCCAAAGAGGGGCAGGCTGTCAGCCGACATTGAAAGAATAAATGAACCTACCTAAAATACTAATGTAATGATAACAGTAAGAACAAAAGAAGAATTTAACGAAGCATTAAAGTTGAAACCTTCAGTAATTCATGTCAAAGGAGAGCTAGCAGAAACTTTTAGAAAAAAACAAAGATAAAAAAGATTGGAAAAGGTGCATGACTGGCATTATTAATTGGTGGAGTTGTCTTGCTGCCTTTCACGGGAGGAGCATCTGCTGCAAGTATTGGCGCAGGAGCAATGGCATTAACAATTGGGACAGTTAGTATGAGTGTCGCAGAGTTGGCAGTACTGGTCGGGGAAGTTGTGGCCGTATTAGGAATATTGAAAGGAGCTAAGGTCAAGTTCAATAGTGATGGCTCAGTTGAGATTGAGCCAAAATATAAGGATTGAAGTATTGTTTATTTTTATGTTAAAGAGTCGGTATGTTAAGAGGATATCTGCCATTTAGGTACACCCAGTGTAAGAAAATTTTTATAGGGGTGGATATAGAATATAAAGCTACATTTTTTTCAGCGCCATTGAAGTGCCCAAGATGTGGTGGTATACGAACCAAACCTCTATTCTCAAGTAGCTCGTCTTATAAGACAATATGGGAAGATATAGAATAACAAACAATAGATAATAATTGTGATATGGAACGTATAGACACACATAATGTTGAGTCGGCTTTTGCCGATTTGATGGAAGAACTTAAGAAAATAAAGAATCTCAACGAGGTCTCAGATAAATACAGAGAGACGGCAGCAACATTGGTTTCATCCTTAGGCGGGATTGTTCAAGATGTTAAGTCATCTAATCAAGAAATTGTTTCTAAATTCAAGGATGTGTCCTCGGATTCTGCGCAGTTGTTGGAAAAGGCAGAGGAGAAACTGGCTTTGCAAGTTGAACCGTACATTAAAGGACTGAAACAGATAGAGGAGAAGATACTGACAATCACTGAGTCCAATCTCGAAATATCTAACATTTCGCAAACATCTCATGATTTATTGCAGCAAATCAGTGGGGATACCATTGCAGAAAAAGAAGCTTTAGCTCAAAAACTTGAAAAGATCCAGCTGTCAGCTGTGGCTGTCGGGGATATGTTGACATCGACTGAGAGTGACGTAAAGGAGTCTTTGCAAATGCTTACAGCCTTGCAGAAGCTTATTCAGCAGGCGGACAAATCCCGCATAGTGGAGAGCCAGTCATTAGACCGTCATCTAGAAAAAATTCAGTCGTCAGCCGTGGCTGTCGGGGATATGTTGACATCGACTGAGAGTGACGTAAAAGAGTCTATGCAAATGCTTGCTGCTCTACAGAAACTTATTCAGCAGTCAGATAAATCCCGCACAGCGGAAATTGAGGTTTTGAAAAAGGAACTTTCATCAATTGAGAAATCTTTTGCTAACGAAATCAAAACGTTAAGAAAAGAGCTCTCATCGACTGAGAACACATTGGCTATTGAAATTAAGAAAAAGACAGCGCAAGTTATAGAGGAATTAAGTAAGTCCTGGAGATTTTTTACAATATTCAGCGTTGCGAATGTTGTATTGCTTATAACAGTGTTGATTCTGTCAATTGTCTTATGAGTCAGGATGACATTATTTATCTGATATCGTGTTATCTCATAATTGCGGACGGTGAGATAAACAGCAAGGAGTTGGATTTTCTGATGCAGAATTTTTCTCCTTCAGAAGATGCTGTAGTAAACCAAAAACTGATATTCTCTCAAGATGAGCAGAGAATCCCATTGGAAGATCTTTTGGGAAAATATAGATCTGGTTCAGGGACTGCAAAAGATTTGTTGCAGAAACTACTGATGCTGGCAGAAAGTGATTTATACTACGATGTGAGAGAGAAAAAATTAATTCAGAGAGTGGCGGAAGAATTGTCATTTGAAGGGGATATTGAGGAACTGGAGAAGAAATATGTAAATGAATATCACAAATTTGAAAGCGAGAAAACATATCTCTGGTATGAATATCTGGAAGCAGCATTCAAAGCGTTGGTTTATGAAGTGTCATCGAATGAGTCTGAGGAAGATATAGAAACGGAATTGCTTTCAGGTGTGCAGTTTGCAAATAAAGTAGAAAGTCTTGCCAGAAGATCAAAGGAAGACTTAAGTTTTGCGCAAAGTTGTATGAATGAATCGGAAGAGCACCTGAGTGAGTTTTTCAATGAATTGTCTTTGCGGCTGGTATCCTTGGAAAAAGAAAGTAAAATTCAACAGGAGGATATACAGGAATTGTACAAGGAATTGGAGTCTCTTAATGTGGATGTGCGTGGATTTGTGAAACAGTCACTGTCAGATAATCAAGATGTCTTAAACAAAAAACGCAGGTCCGTAAATTATTTTACGATTGCATTTATGGGTAGGACTAAGGCCGGAAAGAGCACTCTTCATAAAGTCGTGACTCATGAAAATGTAGATGATATAGGCGTTGGAAAACTGAGGACTACCAGGTATAACAGATGCTGGGTTTGGGACAGCATAAGAATTATAGACACTCCTGGAATAGGAGCACCGGGAGGAAAGACAGATACAGAAACTGCGAAGTCTATTATTGATGAGGCAGATATTATTTGTTATCTAGTGGCTAATGACTCAATACAGGAAACCGAATTTGATTTCTTAGATGGCTTGAAAGAACGTAATAAGCCATTGTTTATTTTATTGAATATAAAAGAGAATCTTTCAGATATCAAAAGGTATACAAGGTTCATTAAAAATCCATTGAGATGGAGAACATCTCAAAGCGCCGGTCTGGAGGGACATATAGCGAGATTGAGAGACCTTATAGGAGATAAATATAATTTTGAAGCGATTGATATAATACCTGTTCAGCTTTTGGCTGCTCAAATGTATTACGATGCTGATACTGAGCGTTCTGAGACTGAAAGGAATGCCTTGTTTGAAGGCTCCAATATCAAAGAATATATCAAGAAAGTAAAGGAAACGGTATATCAGATAGGCGGTTTGCGCAAAAGCCAGAATATAATCGATGGCTGCTGTTATCAGAATCATGTTATAAATCAAAGGTTGTCAGATATCAGAGCACAGCTAGAGCTAAGAGTGAATGCGTTAAGTAAGTCCGAGTCTGAGATATTAAAATATATTGAGACGGAAAAAGACAAGGCAGTGTCAAATCTGAATGGATATATCACGAATGCATATCAAGAGCTTCGAAATAATGCAAAAACTTTTTCTGAGGAATATTTTGAGGATGAGCATGCTGATGAACATTGGCAAAATTATGATATGAATGGAAAATGCATGAGACGATTGGAATTAAACCTTGAAGAAGTTGCAGAAGAGTTTGAAAACAGTATAAAACGAAAGGTGGAAGAAGTTGTGCAAAATATCAATTTTTGCATAGGTACTTTTGAAAATGATGCAAGCATCTCAATAAAAGGAAAGAGAATCAAGAATACAAAATTGTTTGTAGGGATTGGAATGGGTATCTTAAGTACAATTGCTACTGTCGCAATATGCAATTTCTGGAATCCAGTTGGCTGGGTTGCATTTGGCGTTTATACTGTGGTCGGTTTGGTCAGCAGTATAGTGACATCGTTATTTTCTTCAAAAGAAAAAAAAGTGGCACGACAAAAAAGGGAAATGTTAGAAAAACTTATATCAAATATTAATGAAAAAGAAAAAGTCACAAGGACTTCAATAATAGATGAATTTCAAAATGCTGCAGATTGTATCAGGTCTAGAATTTTAGCGTTGTTTGATTTGTTGATAAAGAATACGGATGGTATAATAAACTTGCTGGAAAAGAATGCTTTGGCTGTGAAGAACGTAGAGAATATATTAAATCTGTCATTGGGACTTAGAGCTGTCCAGCAGATAGGATGCCTGCGGGAAGTAGAACTTGATTCGTCAATTTCCGCGACAAAACTTAACGTGATGCGTGATTGGAGTGAGAAATCAATGCGGATCGGAATGGAAGAGCAGTATGATTCCGAAGATGAAGACTATCTGAGTAAAATTATGCAGATGAAAGTGTGTTTAACTAAAATAGATTAATCAAATGGAGAAAAGTAATTTGACCTATGTGACTCTGTCGCAGAAATTATCAGAACTGTTGACTAAGACAGATTTGCTTATGACGGAAGCTGGGAATATTGACCAGAGAGAAGCCTTGCATAAAGAACTGGCGTTGTTAGGAGAACGAACAGGTCTTAAATTGGCGTTTGTTGGTCAATACAGTTCAGGCAAGTCTACAATAATCTCGGCCCTGACCGGAAACAAGGACATTAAAATCGATGCTAATGTCTCTACAGATGAGGTGTCATCATACGAGTGGCACAATGTACAGCTTCTGGATACTCCTGGTATTCTGGCTGGAAAATGTGAACATCATGATGAAAGAGCCAAAGAAGCATTAAAGTCAAGTGATTTGATAGTATATGTCATTACCAGTCAGCTTTTTGACGATGTCGTTTTCAATAATTTCATAGACATTGCATATAATCAGCAGTACAAAGACAAAATGCTGTTGGTTGTAAATAAGATGGGGTTGGACGCATCTGACAGTTTTGATGATCTTGTGGCAAATTATCGTCAGTCTTTGACAAAAATATTCAGTGAGAGAGAACTGCCCTTGGATATACCTATGGTGTTTATAGATGCAGTAGATTATATCGAAGGTGTTGATGATGGTGATGAAGATTATGTGAGAATGAGTAATTTTGACTCCTTTGTCAAGGAACTGGACAGGATGATAGAAGAGAAAGGTGTGATAAAGAAACAATTTGACACGCCGGTACGTATTATCCAGTCGTATCTTACCAATATGGCCGTCACTCAGATAGATCCCCATCTGATGTCATTGATGGATCAGTATACCAATAAAATCAGAAAGTTTATCAGAGATGTGGAGAGAGGTATTGAGATACAGCTTATGGATTTTGAGCAGAATTGCATATCGGCAGCACAAGCGGTTGCATCAGGGATAGGCGGGCAGGATGAACAGGAATTTAAGGACTCGGTTGATAACTTGTCTGGAAAAGTGAATGAATATGCTCAATCAGCGTTTACATCAGTGGAAGAAAATATAGAACGATTATATGGTGAATTGCAGTCGGAGATTGATGTATTTGCAAAAGATGATTCGATAACTGTGTTTATAGAAAGCATTAATATTAAGCTCTCTGCTCCAGATATATCCATAGATGAAAAAGTAAATTTAGAGAATCAGAAAAAAATATTGAATGGCTTTTCAAGAGCAGGAAATTGGATTGGGGGAATGGCTCCAAAAGTAAAGTTCTTTGGAGGTCCTTCACAGGCATCGGGCAGTGCTTTACATCAAACTGTTACCAATGTAGGGCACTTTTTCGGGCATAAATTTCAACCTTGGCAGGCCACAAGATGGGCAAGTAATATAGGAAAGGTTGGTAAATTCGGAATTCCTGTACTTGCTACTCTCTTAGATGCAGGAATGGAGATCTATGCCGCGAAAAAGGAAAAGGAACGGATGCGTAAGATTGACGAGATGAAACGAAATTTTATAGCTGTTACCAAATCTGAAATTTTAAATGCAAAGAATACAATGCGTTCTCAAATAGAAAAATGTACAATCACACAATATGACAAGAAATTGAGAGAACTTGATAATGAAAAGATTGCGCTGGCAGAAAGCATGGATAAGAACAATAAGTTGATGTCCGATATAAAATCTTTAAACGATGAGTATTCTGAGTTCGTTGATTTTGCCGACAATGCAGTGGTTGTGAAAGGTTGAGATAGGACTGATAAAGGACTTTGTCGAGATGAAATATTCTGAGAGTTTAATATGATATAAAAAGATGAAATGAAATGGAACATAAGTTTTTATCAGGAGTAAGTGTCTTTGACTTTCTTACGATGATTGTGCCAGGCTGTGTGTATATTGCCATTATCGGAGGTTTTTTAGGGTATGTCCCCTTTGTGATAACAGTGTCAACAGGGAACTTTTCAAGGTATCTGTTGTTGCTTGTAGTTGCATATTTGATAGGAATAGTGCATAATGCTGTGATGGATTTTATTTTTAAGTGGTTTAGAAATAATGCATGTTATATTCAGAGTCAATATTCAAAGGTGTTTAAGTATTGTCGTCTAAGTAATTGTGTTTTATCAGATTTGAATATGCCAGAAATTCAAATATATCCTAATAAAAAAGGAATATTTCAATCTCAAATTCGGAGTATACTAGATAATTTTAAAATGTGTTTTTACAAGAATAAAATAGATTTTTATGATGCTTGTGAATTTGATAAGACGATGGTATTGAATGGGTATTATAAGGCCTATTATTTTGTCGCTAAAAATTCAAATAACTCATCGCTTTCAATAATGGAGTGTCAGGTGGCTTTTATTAGGAATATGTTGTTTCCATTGCTTTTCATGATTGCGCAATTTTGTACTGTTTTAGATGCTATTGGACTTAACATCGAATGCAGTAGGGTAGCAATCTTGATATTATATATTTTGGGGATAGTTTCTTTAGTAATGGTGATGATTAATCGTCAGAATAAAATCTATCGCCGTGTATTTGAGGATTATGTTTATTTAAATATGAATGCAAATAATTAAAAGTTATGGGTCTGCTTAAAAATTTAGGGATAGGCTATCTCGCAGGAGAACTTATCGGGACCGTTATAGACGGAATATCAGAAAGTATTAACGAAGAAAAAGAAAAGGAGAAGGAGAAAGAAGAAGCAAAAGAGAGGAGATTAAAACAATTAGACCAGTTGCTTGAACAGGATACATTTGATAATGAGGCGTATCAAAAGAAGGTTGATGTGTATATCAAAGATTGGGCGGAAGATAAAGATGATATGATAGTAGGTTATTATTATAAGTATCTTGGATGGTTTCATGTAAGTGCTTCTATTGCGAACTTGCGTGCAGAACAATCTGATGAATGGTCGCAGGAAGAGGAGGATGAAAATAACAGGGTAGAGCGGGATGCTGATGAGCGATGCCTGAAGATGATTAATGAAGCATTCAAGTTTGTAGACAAAGATACAAATGATGCTATATTATTCCAACTGTATTATAGGAAGGCTTTAACATTGTCCTACTTGTCAAGAAAATTGGAGGCTGTGCGATATGCTATAAGGGCATTATCTTATGCGGCAGATGAAGAAGACAGAGAGATGGCCGAATCTTTGATCTCTGGTCGGGATAAAGAGTCTGGGCATTTATCTGCTCTTAATGGTTATGGTATTATGGGTGCAGAAAAGAGCATAGAGTTTGTCGAAAAGATGAATGCTTTCTCTTTGGATCCGAATTCATCTAATGAAGATAACGAGGAGTTGATGGAGTTCTGTGGCACAGAATGTCAGCATGACTTAGCTGATCTTTATCAGACTCAGATGTTCTTCAGTAATCGCCCCTATCATGACCGTCAGTTCGTATTTACAGTGCGGGATATAGACCATATCGTGGGATGCTATGATGATTCTGATAATATTAAGTATGTATTTCCCCTGGACGAGATACCGAAAGATATTTCATTCCCGTTAGGACATCCTCAGCCGAACACATTGTATTATGCGCATCCCTTGAGACCTGTATATCTGCCGTTTGAAAACGCACAGCTTCAGCTTTTCTATGAAAAAATACAGGAAATGTGCCGTTTGTTTCAATGCTTGGGTGCTACTCAGATTACAGCGCGTTGTTTAAAAGGAGCAAAAATTACAGAAGATGCGGTCTCTGCTTATAGCGCGAGCGGGCAAACCGGAGTCAAGTTTGTTAATGTTTCAGGAGAGAGAGGAAGTAGATATGCGCAGTCTCAAAGTAGGGAGAATCGTGACGAGATGCAGTTGACTCAAACTTTTTCTCCTAGGAAAGCACCATATTGCCCTGATGATTTGTTGTGGTCCTTAAATGACCCGGAACTTCAAGGTCTTATAAGGCAGCGGCTTGAAGGCGGTATGCTTAATTTTACGAAAAAGGTATCGTCGTATGAAACCTCAAGTCTGTCACAGAACCAAGTAGATGATGTCAAGGCTGCATTCGAGAACATGATGACCAATGTGTCGGCTAATTATTCATCTTCAACTGACAGAACATTCAGTTCTACTTCTGAAACAGAGTGGGAGATAAGTGTTGAATTCATGCCGTTGGAAGAATTGCCATCGCCGGAAGAGGACAAGCAAGTCGGTCTGCTCAAATTAGCAAAAGGAAGTCGGAGGATAATGACAATAGAGAACTTTGTCTATTATGCAGGAAGGGGGATTATGGTTAAAGGGGAATTGCTACGGGATGTCAAATGCGGGGATAAATTGTTGCTCTCTGATGGTAAAAAGGTCGTTGAATCAGAAATAGCGGGAGTGTTATTCCCTCAGTTTGACTTTAAGATACTTGATGAAGGTGAAAAAGGAGACAAGGTCTGGCTCCAAATCAGGGATGTCAATGCAGGTCAATTGGCATGTGGCATGGAAGTCTGCATTGCTCCTGAAAATGAGGCTGCAGAGTCGGATGGAGAGGATATTAATATTTTGCCAATAGAGAAAGAAGAGGTGTCTTTAACTCCTGAAGAGGAACGATACAAGGAGGAAATACTCTTCTGTCTGGAAGAAGGCGGAACTATTTCGGAAGACGACCGGAAATATCTTGAGAGAAAAAGGAAGAAATTAGGGCTGTCGGAAGAGCGTGCAAAAGAATTGGAAGAGCAATTTGCCTCATCGCTAAGCTCCGATGAGCAGGAATATTTGGAAACATTCAAGGAAATGTGCGCTTCAGGCATAGTTACTGACCGTGTACGGCGTCTGTTGGAACGCGAACGTGAGGCCTTGAATATCTCAAAGGAGAGGGCTGCTGAAATTGAGAAAATGGCAAGTGAATAATAGTTAAACTCTAAATTATGTCAAAAGTATTCAAAATCATCCCAAAGCGTGTAAAGCGCGTCAATAACACTGTGCTCACACCGGAAATGTCGTTAATCGTAACCCTTAATTCACACTCTTCAACTCCATTCTACAACGGTGCGAAGGAGGTGCAGGAGGCCTACATGCGCATGTATGGTTTCGATTATAAGAAGGCATGCTGCTCGGCGAATGATTTTTCATTCGAAAAACTTGATTGACAGGAGGTGCTTGTGCGGCGATGCGGCACAAGCACTGCTTGTTTTTGCGATGTAAATATAAAATTCACTGAATATGGACAACAACAATGATTTGACTGCAAAGGTGGGCGGATGGCTCAGGCAGTATGGGCTGTGTCCGGGAGAGACGGACGGGTATGGCTGGACGGAGGTGCTCTATGAGGGCATACCGTTCTTATGTTGTCAGATGGATGACAAGGTATGTTTTGAAATCAGTTCGCAGATACCAGACGGTGATATGGAGGGGCGGGCAAAGGCTGCATTTGAACTGATGGAGAACTATGATTGTGTTCAGATTTATCTCCAAGAAAAGAAAGAGGACGGTGATGAGGACGGCATTATTCTCAGGGTATGGCTGCATGAACTGTCGGATTACGGGAGATTCGTGCAGGAGTTCCGGTACAAGATGGACCAATGTGTGGCTTGCTATTTCAAAATTTGCGGGATGTCCGTTTTTAACGGGGAGACTGAGGGTGAAGACAGGGTGTCAGATTCGGATGCTCAAGATGAGGGTCTGAAGGAAAGGATGCAGCAGGTGGAGGCATATCTGAAAGAAAAGGAGATAGAATATGAGGTGATAGACCAAAGCAGTGTATCTGTCCTGGCGGATGAAGAAAGCAAGGTAATCATCGATATATCAGATGGCTGGATAGCACTTTCAACATTGATGGATTTCCCTAAAGAGATGAGAGATGCGTTGGCACATGCGGCTTTCAGTACGATGCATCAGATTGTGGGCCAGTGTATTGTACGGGAGGAGGATGATTGTACGGGTGTATTGTACGATGTCGAGCTTAAGTACTATGAAGGTGATGATGAGCAGACATTCGCAGATAAATTGGCATATCTTCTCATTGCGTATGTAGATAGTACGGATGTTTTTGCCGGTATCCTGCAGTCGCATTCGGAGGGGACAGAGAATGTTCCCGAGAGTGCCGCAAGGAAAGAAGAAGACGCGGATGTCGTCGATACGGGAAGAAATGAAAATGTGAGGAATAAGGTTGTAACAGCTTTGCGGGAAGAGGGCTACTCTCCTACAGTAGAAGATGGGATTCGTTTTCAATGGCAAGGTAGTCAGTATCTTGTCCTGTGCGGTGATGTGTGGACAGCTATAGGGATGGGCATGTATTTGCCAAAAGATATCGGTGACTTCCAGGCATTGTCCTCTTATCTTTTCGAGGTTATGTCGCGGTCCATGATCAAACTCAGCATAGAAGAGGAGGATTGTGACAATGACAGATGGGCTGTCGGCATCAGTGTGGAGATACCGAATTCTGACTTGAGTGAGGCGGTTATAAATTCTTGCTTGTTGGGTATGCAGGAGGTGTATGGGGTATTGCAGGAGCATTATAATCTTGCCTCTGATGAATATGACGAAGAAAAGAGTGCGGCAGTATGTGATTTCGTGTTCAATTGCCTGACGGAGGGAGGATATTCTCCTGAAGGCATTGAGGAAGAGGATACTTCAAGATTTTTTATAACTTACAATGAATTCTTATATTTCGTTTTTGTGTCCCCTGGCAGTGAATGTTGTACCATGATGACCGGTGCGGAGAACAGGAGCAGGTATGAATTCATTAGAGAGGCCATGGCAGCATTCTCGCTTATGGCGCATAATACGGATGTGACGGTAACCCATTCTGTGCCGGTTGGAGACGAGTGTGAGATATTTTATTTATTGGAAATGTTTATGCTGTCGGATGATAAGGAGACATTCCTGTCTGATCTTAAATCATATCTGAAGGATTTGGAAAGATGTTCGGACTATTTCATAAACCAGGTAAGGAAACAGCAGGCGTAGTCCTGCCGCATGTGCATTTCCAGCCGTGGGTGGGCAGCGGGTATGAGCGCGGCATCGTCGGGCGGAAGGTACTGGTGCTGGGCGAGAGCCATTATTGCGCGAAGCCGGAGGACGATGTCCCCGGGTTGACGGTCAATGTGATACGGGACCTGCTGGATCCGGACTCGGAGTTCGAGGCCTATAAGAATACCTACACCAAGTTCGAGAGGGCTTTGGCCGGGAAGGAGCTGGACTGGTCCGGTAAGGCGGAGCTGTGGAACTCGGTGGTGTTCTACAACTACGTGCAGGTCCCTATGTCCGGCCCGAGGCGGGCACCGGCGGCAGCTGAGTTCCGAGCCTCCGAGGCGGCATTTTTCGAAGTTCTGGAACATTTCCGTCCGGACTGCGTTATCGTCTGGGGCAGCCGTCTTTACAACAATCTGCCTCAGAGCGGCAGACAGGGACCGGACCTGCGGCTTCCCGACGGGACGCACCAGGAGACTTGGACGTACACCCTTTCCGGAGGCCATACCGTCCGCCTTTTGCCGATAACCCATCCCTCCGCCGGATTTACGCCGGCTTACTGGCATGAGGCGATTATGTCATTCATTAACCGATAAATAATTTTGTCATGAAACGATACTATGTTCCGAATATTCTGTCAGAGGCAGAGTTTGATGATCTTAGAAAGAAAGCTGACACGGGCGATGCAGTCGCGCAACTTCAGGTATCCCTTGCTTGCGATACCGGCCTTAGGAAGTTGGCGGAAGTTATGTATGCTGGAGATTATAGGTTCTATTCGGAAGAACAACGGAATGAACTGAGAGACTTCGCGTATGATGATTTACATAAAGCCAAGGCAAGTGGGAATATGGATGCGTTGCTGCTTTACGCATCTGTGTCGAAGAACAGGAAACAAAAAGTGGGGGCTTTGTATGAGTCGGCAAAAGCGGGTAATGACATTGCTGCGTATAACTACTGGGTGATTATATTTAGGCGATATAGGTATGCCTCCAGAGAAGTTATGGATAAATTTTCGAAAGAGAATATTTATTCAGAGGCACTTGTGTTTTTGCTAAGGGCGGCGGATAATGGGAATAAAAATGCGGCGTATGCTGCTTTCTGCTTCTACGAACTGCTCTTGGTGAATAAACGCGTTTTAGAGGAATATACTATAGAGTTGCCCGGAATAGATGGCTGTTCTGAAAAGGAGTTGGCGTCAGCATGTCTCAAGTATCTGCGGACAGCTGCGGAAAGGGGGCACTCTGATGCTCAGTTTTCATTGTCTCTGTATTATCAAGGCAAGGACTTGATTGCTGACAGTTTGGGTGCTGAGAAGGATATCCGCTTGGCGGAATATTGGTTGTCACGTTCTATGTCCCAGGATAATCCGGCTGCTTACCTGCATCTCGGGAATATGTACAGATCCGGTGATGGCCGTGAGAAGAATAACGATGAGGCCTATAGGTGTTATGTCAAGGTTATCAATGTGTTGAAAATACCTCGTTCCAAAAGGGCATATTATGACAGCGAAGATAAGATTTATAGGAGTGATTACCCGTGGTGGGATAAGGAATTATTGAAGAATGCCCATAAGGGCATGGGCGATATACTACATGAGAAAGGAGATTACGCCAAGGCATTGGCACATTATAAATGCGTTGGCGAAGACAAAGTCTTCAAATATCTGAAAATGATGAAAAGAAAAGGACTGGAAATTCCGCCTTTACCAGAGGACTACAGACCGTAGACAATTATAATAGGTTTTTCCTTTGCAAATCCGGGCAGGATGCGTGTTGCCAGGGAAGTCGCAGTGGAAGGTGGAGTGTCGGACCCGAGAAACTCGGGGAAAGGGCCGGAAGTGGCCTGTGCAGTATCTGTAATGTTTGGGAGCAGGTTTTTCATACGGCCGCTGTGATAGAGGAGGCAGAAGAAGCGAATAATGGAACATATCTGCTCCAGATAGGCGGTGTCGGGCTGTTCGGTGACTAGTAACGGTTTTGTGACGATTTTGACGGCCGGGTACGGAAATATGACATATGGTATCCAGTTTCGCCGGAATTACCAAAACTGTAAAAAATTAACTGTGTATTAGCGTGTTAAAGATGAAAATACGAAAAATAATTTGTAGCTTTGTCTCCAGTTGATTTATAATTTAAAATGTGTAGGAGATATGAAGTATTTAGACCCTAAGGCCGATCTGACTTTCAAGAAAGTGTTCGGCGAGCATCAGGATTTGGTAATCAGCTTTCTCAATGCGCTGTTGCCTTTTGAAAACGAAGAGGAGGAGATTAAGAGTGTGGAGTATCTGAGCCCCGAACTGGTACCTCTCAATCCTTTGAAAAAGGACAGCATAGTGGATGTGCGTTGCAAGGACGGTCTCGGCCGTCAGTTTATCGTGGAGATGCAGATGATGTGGACTCCGGAGTATAAGCAGCGCGTGCTGTTCAATGCATCGAAGGCTTATGTGAGCCAGCTTGGCAAGAGCCGTCATTATGAGCTTCTTCAGCCTGTGTATTCATTGAATCTGGTGAATGATGTATTCTGCGACGGAGATGAATATTACCACGATTACCGTATAGTTGAAGTTGCTGAGACAAAGGAGGTGATAGAGGGACTTCGTTTTATCTTTATCGAACTGCCAAAGTTCACACCGAAGAGTTACGGTGACAAGCGGATGCAGGTACTGTGGCTGCGTTATCTTACGGAGATAGACGAGGATACCCGTGAGGTGCCGAAGGAATTGCTGGACAATCCGGAGATAGGGAAGGCGCTTGAGGAGGTGGAGGAGTCAGCGTTTACAGAGGAGGAACTGCTCGGTTACGATCATTTTTGGGATATGCTGGGCGCATCAAGGCTTCTTATGATAGGCTCTATCCGTAGGGGGCTGAAAGAGGGAATGGAGAAAGGAATGGAGAAGGGAATGGAGAAGGGTTTGAAAGAAGGTTTGGAGAAAGGAATGAAAGAAGGAATGGAGAAAGGAATGGAGAAAGGAATGGAGAAAGGGTTGGAGAAAGGGTTGGAGAAAGGCCGGGCAGAAGGTATGCGCGAGATGATAGCCAGGATGCGGGAAAGAGGACAGTCCGTATCCCGGATAAGTGAGTTGACCGGAATCCCTGAAAATGAGGTAGACGATATGATTCGGAATCAGGAAAGGTAAGTTCATGCTATTTCTGTTGTGCGGTACGGATGCTGGTGGAGGAGATATTCAGTATGGGAGCGTCAGCTAGAAATCGGATGCCGCGCACACCAGGCATGGCGGATATCTCGTGGCAGACGTTTTCTCCGTCGTATCCCTGTCGGGGATAGACCCATACTTCGAATTCCGCCAATATCTCCGGTCCCTTGTACCATTTTGTGATGCTTTCCGCGTTGTCGCCGCCTATGAGCAGGATCAGATGTGCGTCCGGCTCAGCCTGCCTTATGCGGTGGAGGGTGCGGATGGTATACCGAGGCTCCGGCATGTGGTATTCGATGTCGGATACTGTTATTTTAGGAGAGATGCCTTCAAAAGCATTGCGAACTTGTTTGAGTCTGACTTCGGGGTCGGCCAAAGTGGCTGTATTCTTGAAGGGGTTGTGTGGTGACGGTATGATGACCACCGCGTCTACTTCTTGCATCGCGGAGACGTAGCGGGCTATGCCGGTGTGGCCGTAGTGTACGGGATTGAACGAGCCGAAGTAAAGTACCTTGTTCATAGTCGCTCTATGCCTTTAGGCCGGTAAAGCACTCAATCAGTCTGTCAGCCTCGGATAGAGTGTGTTCAAGGCAGTCGTTCTCGAGGACCTTGTCGAATCGGGATTCGTAACTGAGTTCTTTGGCGGCTTTGGCGACCCTGCGCTCAATGGCTTCAGGGGTGTCAGTCCCGCGGCCTTCAAGTCTTCTGCGCAGTTCTTCTATCGACGGCGGTTTTATGAATACAGACATCGCGTTGTCTCCGAAGATGCGTTTCAGATTGACGCCGCCCTTGACGTCTATGTCGAACAGGATGACGTGTCCTTTGGACCATATGCGTTCCACTTCTGAGCGGAGGGTACCGTAGAATGAGCCGGGGTAGACTTCTTCATATTCCACGAAGGCGTCATTGGCTATAAGGTCTCTGAACTGCTGCTCGGAGAAGAAATAATATTCCACACCGTTGCGTTCTTCTCCTCTCGGAGCCCTGGATGTGGCGGAAATGGAGAATTCCAGAAACGGGTATTTTTTCAAAAGATGTCCTACGACAGTGCTCTTGCCTGCCCCTGACGGAGCCGAGAATATGATTACTTTTTTGTTCATTCTGCAAAAATATTTAAATTTGCGATAGATAAGAAAGAATATTTAACTCTAAAACAAATTCGCTATGGTATCTTACAAGGATCTTGGCCTGGTGAACTCAAGAGAGCTCTTCAAGAAGGCCATTAATGGCGGTTACGCCATACCAGCATTCAATTTTAACAACATGGAGCAGATGCAGGCTATCATACAGGCCTGCGTGGAGACCAAGTCGCCTGTTATCCTGCAGGTGTCCAGCGGCGCACGGAAATATGCAAACCAGACTATTCTCCGTTATATGGCTCAGGGCGGCGTCGAATATGCCAAGGAACTTGGGTGTCCGATTCCGATTGTGTTGCATCTGGATCACGGTGACACTTTCGAGTTATGCAAAAGCTGTATTGAGTACGGTTTCTCGTCGGTGATGATTGACGGCTCATCCAAACCTTATGATGAGAATGTGGAGTTGACCAGAAAGGTCGTGGAGTATGCCCATAAGTATGACGTGACGGTTGAAGGTGAGCTTGGAGTCCTGGCCGGTGTTGAGGACGACGTGAAGGCTGAGAGCCATACCTATACCCGTCCGGAGGAGGTTGAGGACTTTGTCAGCAAGACAGGGGTGGATTCCCTTGCGATATCTATTGGCACATCCCATGGCGCTTATAAGTTCAAACCGGGCCAGAAGCCGGAGATCCGTCTGGATATCCTGCATGAGATAGAAAAGAGGATTCCGGGATTCCCGATTGTGCTCCACGGTTCTTCATCGGTGCCTCAGGATATTGTGGCGGAGATCAACCATTATGGCGGCCATCTCAAAGACTCTATAGGTATTCCGGAGGATCAGCTCCGCGAGGCCGCCAAGTCAGCAGTCTGCAAGATCAACATTGACAGCGACGGCCGCCTGGCTATGACAGCCGCTATCCGTAAGGTCTTCGTGGAACATCCCGAGGAGTTTGATCCTAGAAAATATTTAGGCCCCGCCAGAGAGAAACTGAAAGAGCTTTACAAACACAAGATTTACGACGTGCTGGGCAGCAATGACAAAATGTAGTGCGAATTCTTAAAAATTCTGTCACATTTATCCGTCCGGGCTATTTACTTGTGTGAAGTTAAACTAAACGTAATATTTGCATTATTAATCAAAATTATTTAAACGTATGAGAACTAAATTCTTCCCCTTTGTTTGTGCTGGTCTTGCAGCTATGGTGGCATTAACTTCCTGTGGAGGTCAGAAACAGGCTGTCAATTCTGGAAAGACCGAAGTCATAATGCCTTTCAGCACTCCTGAATATAGAACAGATGCCAACTATTTCCGTGCTGCCGCTTCCGGTACAAGCAAGGATATGGAGATGGCCCGTACAGCAGCGGAGCTCAACGCCCGCAGTGCACTTGCAACTCAGATTGAGGTTGTAGTCAAGTCTGTGACAGACCGCTATATGAACCAGTATGACGTGAACGGGGAGTCGGAAGTGCGTGGAAAGATTGAAACCGGTGTCCGTGAGGTGGTTAAGCAGACTCTTAAAGGAGCAGTCATAAAGGATACCAAACTGTATCAGAATCCTGACGGCTCTTATGAGTACTGGGCCTGCATAGAGATGTCTAAAGTGCCTGTGGCAGAAGGCGTCGAGGATGTGCTGATCAGCAATGACGAGAGAATCTCCGTGGATTTCGACCAGTACCGTTTCATGAAGACCTTTGAGGAGGAGATGGCCAATTACGGCAAAGAAAATAAGTAAAGCAACTTTGCTTCTCCGTCGTTCAGTTTTAAAGTATGGAAGCTCCCCCTTGCAGACTGGCGGGAGCTTTCTTTTGAATACAGGTTGCGGATAATACAGAAAGCCATGAATATCAAGAAAATAATATCAATTACATTTGCCGTGACGGCGATATCAATGTCTTCATATGCTCAGTCTGAGGATGATTCTTTTCTGGACTTTTATAAGCAGCGGACAGCTGAGTTCAAGGACTGGCGGTCGAAGGCCAATGCGGAGTTCTCGGAATATCTGGCGGCGGCATGGGAGGAATTTCTTGTTCAAAGAGGAAAGGTGGACCCTATAGGTCCTGTGCCGGAAGAACCTGTATATTATAATCCGGAAGATGCCGTGCAGTCTGCTCTTCACGGATTTCCTGTACCTGGGATTATGGCTGTTCCGGCATACCCGGTGCCAGTGCCGGCAGTTGCTGCTGATTATGACGGAGGAACGAGTGTCTCGGTTGATTTTTTCGGAATAGAAGAGAGGATTCCTTTTCTTGAGAATATGAGGCTTGCCCGTATAGGAGCGACGGAGCAGGATGCTTCCAGAGGCTGGCAGCTTCTTTCCGATTCGGACTACATGGAAGCTGTGGATGCCTTTAATGCGATGCGTGAGAAATACTCGCTGAGTGACTGGGCGTTATATACGGCTGTTAAGAAATATACAGATGCTGTGTATATTGAGGAGTATGTCAATGAGAAGGTACTGACTCAGATGTTTCTGTTGAATCAGATGCAGTATAAGGCAAGGGTCGGGGCTTCAGGCGGCAGTCTGATCCTGCTACTGCCTTTTACCGGTCCTATTTACCAGGTATCCTATATTACGGACGGCGATGAGGATTTTTATATATTCTCATATACCCGCTTGAACAGCCAGGACCCGCTGTATACATTCTCCAATGATTTTTCAGCTGCGGACCGCAAGATAGACCTGGTCATAGACCATCAGATGGTGGTGGATTTTGATTATTACCGCCTTAAGACTCTGCCTGAGTGGTCCGCGATGATTGGAGAAGATGTGAGGGTGCCCCTTAATGTACCCTGTGTGAAATTCTCTCTTGATTATCCTCAGTCGGACCTGCTCATGTATCATAAGTCGGCAGTGGATCCTGCGTTGCAGAAAGCGGTATTTACTTATGTCAAGTATAAAATTCTCAAGGACTCCATGACTTCGGAAGAAGCTGTTGCCTTTGTCCTTGGCCTTATTCAGAAAGGGTTTGAATACAAGACTGACTATGAGATGTTCGGTCGTTCCAAGCCTTTGTTTGTGGAGGAGTCGTTTTATTACGGTGCCAATAACTGCAAGGACCGGGTTCTGCTGTTCTCGTGGCTGGTAAAGGACCTGCTCGGGATGGACGTGGCGATGTTCTGTTACAAGGGGCACGTAGCTTGCGGAGTAGTCTTCCCGGAAGAGGTCGCCGGTGACAGTTTTACATTTGAGGGCAGGAGATATGTCATGTGCGACCCGACCTATATCGGTGCGCCCATAGGCGCCACCATGCCCAAGTACCGCGACGTGGAGCCGCAGATTGTGAGACTCTGACTGACATTTTGTCTTTTTACCCTTTTGGCAGTGTTTTTGTTTATATCTTTGTGCGTTTAGAATTTGTGATATTATGGCAGAAAAAGAAGATATAGATAAAAAAGAAGAAGCGGCCGCACCTGAAGAGGCGGGCGGAGACACCGGCCAGAAGAAGAAAAAGGCTGACAAGTCTCATCATAAAGAAGAAAAGGAGAAAGAACTCAAGGAGTTACAGGCCAAGATGGACGAGGTCAATGACAAGTATGTCCGTCTTGCGGCTGAGTTTGACAATTACCGCAGGCGTACGGCCCGCGAGAGGCTTGATCTTATCTCTACGGCCGGGGAGGATATAATAAAAGGTATGCTCCCTGTGCTGGATGACTGTGAGAGGGCGTTGCAGGTGCTGCGGGAGTCCGGTTCGGACCAGGCGGCCATAGAGGGCACGGAACTCATCTACAATAAGTTGATGTCCTATCTTAAAGGACGCGGACTTAGTGTCATTGAGTCTATTGGTAAAGAACTCGATACGGATTTCCACGAGGCTGTAGCGCAGATGCCTGTGCAGGAAAGCGATAGGAAAAATAAGATAATAGATGTTATTCAGACTGGTTACATGCTGAATGACAAAGTTATACGTTTTGCAAAAGTTGTAGTGGGGGTGTAGTGGACGATGGCAGAGAAAAGAGATTATTATGAAGTGCTGGGGGTCTCCAGAGATGCCTCGGCAGAAGATATAAAGAAGGCCTACCGTAAGATGGCCTTGAAGTATCACCCGGACAGAAATCCCGGGGATGCGGCCGCTGAGGAGAAGTTCAAGGAGGCCGCTGAGGCCTATGACGTCCTCAGTAATCCTGACAAGAAGGCCAGATATGATCAGTTCGGTCATGCCGGAATGAGTGGGGCGGCCGGTGGCGGCGGTGGATTTGAAGGTTTCGGGGGCTTTACGATGGAGGATATATTCAGCCGTTTCGGAGATATATTCGGAGGCGGTTTCGGCGGAGGCTTCAGCGGATTCGGATCTTCGGGCCGTGGAAGTTCTGCCGGTAGAGTACAGAAGGGCTCCAATATACGTATCCGTGTCAAATTGTCACTTTCCGAGATAGTCAACGGGGTTACGAAGACCGTTAAAATTAAGAAAATGGTCAAATGCTCCCATTGCAACGGTCGTGGTGCGGAGTCGGAGGCAGATGTCCATACATGTGAGACATGTCATGGAACCGGTGTGGTTACCAGGATAGTACAGTCCTTTATGGGCAGGATGCAGACGACTTCTCCTTGTCCGGCTTGCGGTGGAGAGGGCAAGGTAGTCACACGACCTTGTTCCAAGTGCCACGGCGCGGGTGTGGTGGAGGAGACCGAGGAGGTCTCGTTCAAGATACCTGCCGGAGTGGTGGAGGGTATGCAGCTCACGGTCCATGGGAAGGGCAATGCCGCGAAGGGTAACGGAGTGAACGGTGATCTTCTGGTGCTGATAGAGGAGGAAGAGGACGGAGAGCTCCAGAGGGACGGCAATGACCTTATATATACTTTGTTTGTCTCAATGCCGGATCTGGTGCTCGGAACCTCTGCTGAGATACCGGCGGCGGACGGAAAGGTCCGGATCAAGATTGAGCCTGGGACTCAGTCAGGAACGTTCCTGCGTGTAAGAGGCAAGGGTATTCCGGACATCAACGGGTACGGACGCGGTGACCTGCTTGTATATATTCAGGTGTGGACGCCAAAGAAGATAGACAGGGAAGAGAAGGAGATGTTCGAGAAGATGAAGTCCTCAGGGAATTTTGATCCGAAACCGACAAAGAAGGACCGCAATTTTTTTGACAGGATGAAAAAAATGTTCAGTTAATGTCAAAAAAATTTGGAATGTTTTCTCTTTTATCTATCTTTGCAGTCCCAAAAATCAAGCAACCTCTTGCACATATATTTTAGAGCGGCAATGTTGCCATAAAGTTAGAAGAAATGGATTTAATTAAGATTGCAGAACAGGCGTTTTCACAGGGTGAGAAAAAGTATCCCGACTTCAAGGCCGGTGATACCGTGACTGTGACATACAAGATTAAGGAAGAGAACAAGGAGAGACTCCAGAAGTTCCGTGGTGTGGTAATACAGAGAAAGGGTGCCGGTACGACACAGACTTTCACTGTGCGTAAGATTTCCAACGGTATCGGAGTCGAGAGGATATTCCCTCTTTATTCACCCTTTATCTCGGAGATTGATCTTAACAAGAGTGGTAAGGTACGCAGGGCAAGGATTTACTATCTGAGAGATCTCACCGGTAAGAAGGCCCGCATTAAAGAGAAGAGATTTATCGGACTTGCTCCCGGTGCTGAAGCGGTTAACTCTCCCGCTGAGTAGCAAGTAGACATATTGGCCTCGTAGCTCAACTGAATAGAGCATCTGACTACGGATCAGAAGGTTGTGGGTTTGAATCCCGCCGGGGTCACGGCCATGAAGGCAGAAGGGACGGCAGTGATGTACGTCCCTTTATTATGTGGCGGAACCACATTGCAGGGACGCAGTTCTTGCGGACGCATTTGTAGGCTCTGCCTTAGATCGGGAAAAGTCGAGCCCTGCGGGGCTAATCCCGCCGGGGCTGGCAGCGCTGAGATGGCATAGTGCGGCATTCCCGCACTGGGATCAACGGTCAAGACGGCAATTGCCTGCCTTTAGGTATGTGGCTGCATCCATGGATGCTACGGTTGCAAGGTTGACAATCTCCCTGACCGGTGCGTTCACGGATATGAAATGCACCGGTTTGTTGAGACCTATCTGGATAGGGCCTATGGACTCTCCAATGCCCATGCCCATCATCATGTGCCATACGGCGGAGGAGGAGTTCAAATCCGGGAATATCAAGGTATTGACATCCTTTCCAAGTAATTTGTTGAACGGATATGTCCTGTCTCTCAGGCTGCGGTTCAAGGCTATGTCCGTCCTCATCTCTCCGTCGACGGCCATGGAAGGGTACTGTGCGTGCAGCATCTCCACGGCATGACGTACAGTAGATGCTGAGCCGTTGAATTCCTGCCTGTCGCGACAGTCTGAACCGAAATTGCCGTATGAGAGCATTGCTATGACCGGATCAAAGGCGTAGTACTCTACGGCACCGGCTGTCAGTCTGGCTATGTCCGCAAGAGTCCGCGCGTCAGTCCGTTCGTTAATCATGGTGTCGGCCAGGAAGAATGTCCCGCGTTTGGTGCTGAGTATGTGCATCGTGGCAAACGTGCTGAACCCCGGGCGGATGCCGATGATGTCCCGGGCGACAGAAGTCACCGAGTGGTTGTCGGCATATGTTCCAGCGATGAAGGCATCGGCATCTCCGCTCTCGACCATCATCATGCCGAAGTAATTGCGGTCGAGCATCTTCTCGTATGAGTCCTGATATGTGTACCCGTTTCTGGCCAGTTTGTCAGCGAGCATATGCGCATACCTTTCCCGGCGTCCTTTCTCATCGGGATGCCGAGGGTTGACAATCTCCACACTGTCAAGCCGCAGGCCAAGTGCGTCCGCCCTTGTCTGGATGAGGTCTGCATTGCCGAGCAATATGGGGCGGCACAGTCCTTCCTGACCGGACTGAACCGCAGCTTCAAGCATATTGTCGGTATTGCCTTCGCCGAATACCACTTTCATGGGCTGACAACGGGCCACATCGGCAAACCGTCTTACGAGGCTGTTGTCGTAGCCCATCATTTTCTCCAGATGCCGGTTGTATCCTTCCCAGTCGGAGATAGGCCTTCTTGCCACCCCTGACTTTATGGCGGCTTTCGAAACTGCCGGAGCCACTGCGGACAGAAGTCTGGGATCCAGTGGCTTGGGTAGAATATAGCTCTTGCCGTAACTGATGCTTTCCAGATTGTAGGCAGCATTGATTACAGACGGAACGGGCTGTTTGGCCAACTCTGCGATGGCATGGACAGCGGCCAGTTTCATCTCCTCATTAATGGCAGTGGCTCTTACGTCCAACGCACCCCGGAAGATATAGGGGAACCCCAGAACGTTGTTGATCTGGTTGGGGTAGTCTGATCGTCCAGTGGCAAAGATGAGATCATCGCGGGAGGCCAAGGCTTCCGAGTATTCTATCTCGGGATCCGGATTGGCCAGGGCAAAGACAATCGGCCGGTCTGCCATTGTCCTTATCATCTCTTTGGTGAGCACGTTCTTGGTGGACAGTCCGAGAAAGACATCCGCCCCTATCAGCGCCTCAGTCAGAGTTGAAACATTACGGTCCGTAGCGAAACTGCGTTTCATCGCGCTGAGGTCTGTCCGTCTGCTTGATATCACCCCCTTGCTGTCGCACATTACGACATTCTCGGGCTTGACACCCAATTCTATATACAGTTTCGTACAGGCGATGGCGGCAGCTCCTGCTCCATTGACTACCAGATAAATGTCACCTATGCGCTTGTTCTGCAGCTCCAGGGCGTTGAGCAGGCCGGCTGCGGATATGATGGCCGTGCCGTGCTGGTCGTCGTGCATCACAGGAATATCGCATTCTTCTTTTAGACGGCGTTCTATCTCAAAACACTCGGGGGCCTTTATGTCCTCCAGGTTGATGCCTCCGAAAGTGTGGGATATGGCCTTTACGACGGCTATGAATTTCTCCGGATCTTTTTCGTCTATTTCGATATCAAAGCAGTCAAGGCCGGCGAATATCTTGAACAGCAGGGCTTTGCCTTCCATGACAGGCTTTCCGGCCATGGCTCCGATATTTCCCAGTCCCAGTACTGCTGAGCCATTGGATATTACGGCCATAAGATTGCCTTTGTTGGTGTATTCGTAGGCATTTTCAGGATTGTCCTTGATTTCCAGGCACGGCCAAGCCACTCCCGGCGAGTATGCCAGGGAGAGGTCGTGCTGTGACGAGTACGGTTTAGTAGGCACAGTTTCTATCTTGCCCGGTTTGCCCTCGCGGTGATAGTCAAGGGCCGCTTTCTTATTATTGTTCGTGTCAGCCATATTCCAAATTTTAATACGCGAATATACGCAGAAGCCGAGAGCAATGCAAGTTTACTTGCAATTGCCGAGGCGCCCCAGTATATGTGGACGAAGTCCAAATTGCGCAGAAGCCGAGAAATCCAGCCGCCATGGGGTACACAAAAAAAGTCTGAATCGCATGATTCAGACTTTTTGTGCCCAGAACAAGACTCGAACTTGCACGCCTTAAACAGGCACTACCCCCTCAAAGTAGCGTGTCTACCAATTTCACCATCTGGGCTCATTGGGGCTGCAAATATACGATGTTTTTTGGAAAAAGAAACTTTTTTTAGAAATTTTCTTAAATTTACATCAAATTTTGATAAAAAACGTCGGACCATGAAAGAGATTAAGAGTAGTTTTGTTAAGAAGGGCGATACGTTATACCTTATAACGTCTTCTGAAGCAGTGGATTATCTCAATACAAGCATTGATGCCGGTTTCATATCCTCCCTTCACAGGATATCCGGTAAGGGTATCTTTCAGTCATTGGTTGAATGCTGCAGGGCCAATGAGCTGGGTTTTGACATCACAGGGGACTCAGATCTTACGGATGACGAGTTCCTGTACGGCAACACCAAGTATCTGGCCATAGTCTCCGTGAATGAGGACCAGGAAGAGGATTTTGTGAACTTCATGTTCGGTCACGGGATGGATACGACACTTCTAGGTCATGTGACAAAGGGCGAGCTCAGGATGGATGACCGTTCTTTCGGTTTTATATCAGACTATGCCGGCAAGACAGCTTAAAAAAGACACGGAGACCATCTCGTCGATGTTCGATTCGATTGCGCCTACTTACGACAGGCTCAATCATATTCTTTCTTTCGGAATCGACCGCTCCTGGCGCAGGAGGCTGGTCAGGAAGGTAGTGGGTTCAGTGCAGGGCAATGGCTCTGTCAAGGTTCTCGATGTGGCCTGTGGAACTGGAGATGTGTCAATGGCGCTCAAAAGGCAGGGTATGGATGTCACCGGGGCTGATATCTCCGAGAAAATGCTGGATATAGCCCGGGTGAAGGCTCCGGATATCGAGTTCGTATACGGCAATGCGGCCGGACTCCCTTTCGGGGACGGTACCTTCGACTGCGTCACTATAGCTTTCGGAATCAGGAATTTCGATATGAGGTCTCAGTGCATCAGGGAACTCAGGAGGGTCTTGAAAGACGGCGGCGTGCTGGCCATAGTGGAGTTCTCTATACCTCGCAACAGGCTTTGGCGCAGAGCATATACTCTGTATTTCAGGAATATACTTCCGGCAGTAGGAAGAATGGTGTCCAGGCAGGCCTATGCCTATACCTATCTGCCGGAGTCTTCGTTTGACTTTCCGGCTCCTGAGATGTTCCGCAGGGAGTTGGAGGACGGAGGTTTCCGGGATATCACGGTGGAGTCCATGACAGGCGGTGTCGCCTGTCTGTACACAGGGAGGAAGTAGCCTATGCGGTTGTCTGATTTCTGGCCGGTATTTACGACATCTCTTTATGTCCTGAACATAGCGATAGCCGTGTACTCGTCAGTCAAGCTGATATCCAACAAGCGGGACCCTGTGAAGACCCTCTCGTGGGTCATGGTGATGATGCTTTTGCCATACATAGGCATCATACTCTATTTCTTCTTCGGACGTAATTTCCGTAAGGACAAGATGTTCAGCCGTAAGGGCGCCTGTGACCTCAAGCTCAGGAAGGAACTCTGCAGGGAGATGCTGGAAAAATTCGAGGACAGGAACAACATACCACAGGAGGTCCGCAGATGTCACAAGATCATTGTACAGAACCTGAAGAGTGCGCACAGTCTCCTGGAAGCCAACGAGAAAGTGGACATTGTTTTTTCCGGCAAGGCGGCTTTGGAGTCTATGTTGGAAGCGATGAGGAATGCAAGGACGCACATACACCTGCAATCGTTCATCATTGAGGATGACAGGGTCGGCAATGCTTTCAAGGATGTGCTAATGGCAAAGGCCAGGGAGGGGCTGGAGGTCAGGATGATGTTCGACGGTTTCGGAGGCCGGCATCTTGGCAGGAAGTTCCTTGCGGAGCTGCAGGAGGCCGGGGTGGAGATCCTCAATTTCTCCCCGTTCCGTCTCTTTTTCCTTCCTCCCATTGTCAATTACCGCAACCACCGAAAGATACTGGTGGTCGACGGGCGCATTGGCTTTCTCGGCGGGGTCAACATCGCAGACCGTTACTATGACGGAGGAGAGTTTCCGGAATGGAGGGACACACATGTGCGCATAGAGGGGCTTTCGGTGATGTCTCTTCAGGCGATATTTCTGTTGGACAGGTATTTTATTCTGAACAAGAACCTGCGCCGCCGCAAGAAATATTTTCCGGACGTGGATTTCAGGAATAAGGAGCTGCTGACGGACGGCAGGGCTGGAGGCTCCAGATATTATGCTCAGATACTGTCTTCCGGACCGGACAGTGACTGGGCTGCCATCATGCAGTGCTATTTCACGGCCATTACCAAGGCCAGAGACCATATCTATATCATTACGCCCTACTTTATTCCGTCGGAGACCATCCTGAATGCCATAAAGATCACAGCCCTGTCGGATGTGAAGGTATCTCTGATGATTCCTGAGCGGTCTGATACGTGGCTCACAAACTGGGGCACGATGTCCTATATCTCCGAACTGATAGACGCAGGGGTCAAGGTCTATCTGTTCAAACGCGGTTTCAACCATTCCAAGGTGCTCAGTATCGACGGGGAGTACTGTATCATCGGTTCGGCCAACATGGACAACCGCAGTTTCGAGCATCATTTTGAGGTTACTTCGGTCATCTATGACTCTGAGTGCGCCCGGATTATCGAGGAACGTTTCCGCAAGGATCTTTCACGTTGTACTTTGGTGACCAAGGCGAAATGGAACAAGCGTCCCGTCCGCAACAAGTTCTACGAGTCTGTCGCCCGTCTGGTAAGTCCTCTGCTATAGTCTCTTCCGATATTGGAGCGGGGTGATGCCGGTGTGGTGGCGGAAGAACTGTACGAAGACGGAAGGGCTGGAGAATCCCAGTTCCTCCGATATCTCGAGTATGGTCCTGTCCGTGGTCTGGAGAAGCAGCTTGCAGTCGCTGAGCAGCATCGTGGTTATCCAGTCGGAAACGGAGCGTCCGCTTATACGGCGTATGGCCTCCGAGAAATATTTTGGAGTGCGGTGCAGGCGTCCGGCGTAGAATGCAACATTGTGCTCGCTTCGGTAGTGTGCAGTCAGCAGCTTGAAGAAATCGTCGGTAAGCTGCTCCTGACGCGGTTTGGCCATCTCGCTGCGGTCTCCGGAGATGCTGTTGTAGATGTCGCTGATTTCCAGCATGAGGGCGTATAGCAGGGTCTTGCGGAGCTCCTTGTCGTAGATGTTGTCGCTCCTGCCCGTGTGTCTCTCTATGAATTCGTAATACTCCAGCAGACCGGAGGCCCTGTCTCCGTCAAGACGGATGACCGGGTGAAGGAAAGTGATGTTGATGATGTTGATGTCCACCGGACTGGGATGTTCGAGAATGGCCTCAAGGGACGCGGTAAGGGTTCTGGCGCTGAAGTCATCGGAGCGGGAAATAGTCTCGGTGAAATGCTGCGGAATCAGTATGAACAGGCATCCTTCCGTGATGCTGCGGCAGCGTCCGCTGATGCGCAGGTCCCACCGTCCTCCGGTACAGAGTCCTATTGTAAAGCCATTTTCTTCTGTTTTCATGTTGAAATCCGACTTTTTCTACATTTTTTCTCCTGCAAACATAACAATTAATACGGAATGATGTGACAATTTTGCAGCCGATTTTAATTCCATTAATATGAAACAATACTACAACCATTCCGTCGAGGAAGTATCGAAGGAATTCCAGACAGACGCGGAGCGGGGACTGAGTCCCGATGAGATAGCGTCCCGTCTGGAAAAGTACGGCAAGAACATGCTGATACAGAAGAAGGGACGACCATTCATAGTGATGTTCCTTGAGCAGTTCAAGAGTTTCCTTATTATACTGCTTATTATAGCGGCGGTGATTTCCGGTGTCATGGGTGTCCGGACGGGCGAGGGCCTGCTGGATACCTACATCATAATGGGTATCCTTCTGCTCAATGCCTTTATCGGCGCCTATCAGGAGTACCAGGCCCAGAAGTCCATGGACGCCCTTAAAAAGATGGCGGCTCCTATGGCCAAGGTTGTCCGTGGAGGTGAGTCTTATATTGTCAACGTGGAGGATGTTGTGCCCGGGGATGTGGTCGTGCTTGAAGTAGGTGACATAGTCCCTGCGGATATCCGGCTCTCCGAATCCGTGAATATGAGTATTCAGGAGTCGTCTATGACAGGAGAGTCCGTGCCTGTGGAAAAGTCTCCGGATACGATAGCGGAGAAAGAGGTGCCGCTCGGAGACAGGAAGAACATGGCGTTTTCCAGCGGAGTCGTGACGTTCGGCCGCGGTAAGGGTATAGTGGTCGGTACCGGCATGAATACCGAGATTGGCAAGATCGCAGGTATGCTCAACCGGGATTCCGATACCCAGACGCCTATGCAGGTGCGTCTGGAAAAGCTGGGTAAGGTTATCGGTATAGCCTCGATACTGATATGCGTTGTGATATTCATAATAGGAGTTCTTTATGGCCGGGATATTATCGGTATGTTCATGGTCGCAGTCTCTCTTGCCGTAGCGGCTATTCCAGAAGGACTTCCAGCCATTTCGACCATCATCCTGTCCATGGGTGTGCGCCGTATGGCCAGGCACAACGCCATTATCCGCAAGCTGCCTTCGGTGGAGACCCTCGGATGCACTACTGTCATCTGCTCCGACAAGACAGGAACTCTTACCAAGAATCAGATGACCGTGGTGGAAGACTACGCCGTCAGCGGCAACATAGACCGTCTGGTGTCGGTCGCTGTTTTATGCTGTGACGCCAAGATGGTCAGGAGCAGTGACGGCTCTACTACCAAGGTGGGTGACCCCACGGAGATAGCTCTTATTGACCTTGGAGCAAGGCATGGTGTTGTCAAGGACACGATAGAATCTCAGTGCCCGAGGGTGGGAGAGGTGGCCTTCGATTCTTCCCGCAAGAGGATGACGACCATCAACCGTATGGAAGACGGTTCTCTGAGGGCCAATGTCAAAGGCGGTCTGGACGAGATACTGTCTGTCTGCGACAGGATTGAGACCGCGGACGGTGTGCGTGAGATTACAACATCCGACATCGTGGATCTGCAGAAGCGCAACGAGTCCATGGCCGAGTCCGCTCTCAGGGTTCTGGCGATGGCTTATAGGCCGATGGATGAAGTCTCCAACGAGATGGAGGAGGTCGAGCGCAACCTCATATTCGTAGGTATGGTCGGTATGATAGATCCTGAAAGGGAGGAAGTTGTTGGCGCCATAGCTGAGTGCCGCAGTGCCGGTATCCGCCCGGTGATGATTACCGGCGACCATAAGGTCACTGCATTGGCCATAGCGAAGAAGATAGGTATATTCCGTGACGGCGACCTGGCTATCACCGGCACTGACCTCGAGAAGCTCGATGACGCTTATTTCGATGCGAATGTGGACAAGTATTCGGTATATGCCCGTATCGCTCCGGAGCAGAAGGAGAGAATCGTGACGGCATGGCAGAAGAGAGGTGAGATAGTGGCCATGACCGGAGACGGTGTCAACGACGCTCCTGCGCTCAAGAAGGCCGATATAGGTGTGTCGATGGGTATAACAGGAACGGAAGTGGCCAAGGATGCTTCCGACATGGTCCTGCAGGACGACAACTTCGTGACCATCGTCTCAGCTGTCTCCGAGGGACGCCGTATCTACGACAACATCCTGAAGACCATACTTTTCCTCCTGTCTACGAATCTCGGTGAGGTGATTCTGCTCTTCATCACTTCGATATTCAACATGGGAATCCCATTGCTGCCTATCCACATTCTCTGGATCAATCTCGTCAGTGAGACCTTCCCGGCTCTGGCCCTGAGCCTCGACCCGGCCGCCAAGGACGTGATGAGCAAGAGCCCCCGCGGCAAGGGCAAGCAGTTCATGGACCGCGGAATGATATGGAGAATCAGCTATCAGGGCCTTATGGTTACAGCCATTACCCTTACAGCGTTCATTATAGGTAATAACCAGGGCGGCGAGGCCCTCGGTCAGACCATGGCTTTTGCATCGCTCATTATGGCCAAGCTTGTGCATGCCGGCAACCTGCATTCCAATACAGAGTCCCGCTTCAAGTTCAACATCCTGGACAACAAGCCGCTGATCTTCGCACTCCTGATGTCGCTCGTGCTGACTCTGGCAGTACTGCTGATAGCTCCTCTGATGACTGCCTTTGAGTTCGTCTCCATGAATTTGAACCAGTGGGGAATCATCGTTCTCCTGGCTCTCGTGCCTCTCGTTGTGGTCGAGCTCTTCAAGGCCCTCAAGTGGAACGGCAGGTAGTGTTATCTGAGTAGATTGAAGATCTGCTCTGAAGTATCGGGGAAGGTGTTGGCTGCCTGAGCGGCGGTCATGCCTTCCCTGAATTTTTTATCGGTGCAGAGGAGGCGCGCGACAGCGACCTGTTGCATGGTGTCTGTAGTGCTGTAGGACATGCCGTGATAATGGAAGAAGCGGGCATTGTCGGTCTCGCAGCCGGGGATGGGCGCGGTGTGTATGAGCGGGATGCGCTTCGCCGCGGCCTCTGTGCTTGACAAGCCTCCCGGCTTGGTGAAGAGCACGTCGCAGGCATCCATAAGCAGGGGAACCAGGTCGGTGAATCCTATCGGGTGGATATTGGCGTCAGCGGAGAAGTCCTTGTGCAGGCGGTCGCGTAGTTTGGTGTTACTGCCGCAGACGGCGAATACCTCCACTCCCTTGCCTTCCGAGTCGACAATGTCACGGATCAGTTCTCCCGTTTTCCCGAACCCCATGCTGCCCGACATTATAAGGTACCAGTGTGCGTCCTTGTTGATGGAGCCGCTGTCGGAGAATATACCGGAGCATTCCTCCCTTGCGTCAGCCTTGTCCACGCGTATCCAGCATTCTTTCCTTACCGGGATGCCGAATGGGTACAGCAGCTCCCTGCGGACTCCTGTGGCCACGCATTCCTCTATCAGGTGAGGGTGCGGGATGACGATGCCGTCCACCTCCAGGTCCTTCATAAGGGGCAGCGCGTCGTAGTCGGTCTGCACGAAGACGGTTCTGAGTCCGGGCAGCAGGCCTCTTCTGCGCAGTACAGTCATGGCCTCGGCCGGGAAGACATGGGTGCATATCACTGAGTCGAAACCGCCTTCAGCTATATGGTCGTACAGTTTTTTGCAGTATATTTTGTTGGCGACATAGACGGGTGACTTGACTTTCCGCGAGCGGGGAACCATCTCTCCGGTCCTGTAGATAATCTTTATCAGGTTGCTTTTCGTGGTAAAGATGTACAGGTCCGACATGGTCTTGGAAAAGTCGGTGCTGATAAAGGACAGTGTGTCGGCTATCTCACACTCGGCCCCGTGGCTTTCTCCCCATTGGGCCAGGGCCTTGGCTGCGGAATTATGGCCGCCGCCCATGTCGCATGACAGGATAAGAGTCTTCATGTCTACAGTATTTTTAAACAAAAGTAGAATATTTTTTAAATTTGCTGAAAATTAAAAAGACGTTTGTATGAAGATAGTTTTTCTGGATGCCGCGACTGTCGGCAAGGATGTGTCTTTGGACGGACTCAAGCAGTTCGGCGAGACAGTGTTGTATGATGCTACCGGGCAGAGTGAGGCAGCCCTGAGGATGTCTGACTGCGATATAGTCATTACCAACAAGGTGCATGTGTTCAAGGATGAGATAGACGCCGCCCGTAATCTTAAGCTGATATGTGTGGCTGCCACCGGGGTGAACTGTGTGGATGTGGAATATGCGGCCTCGAAGGGCATACCGGTCAAGAATGTACCTGCGTACTCGACCGAGAGTGTGGCTCAGGTGTGCCTCATGCACATTCTCAATCTTGTCGGCCACGGGATGTATTTCAATGAGGTATGTCATGACGGACGTTATTCGCGCAGCGGGATGTTCTCTGACGTGCTCAATCCGTTCTGGGAGCTGAAGGGCAAGAAGATGGGTATCATCGGCATGGGCAATATCGGCTCGCGTGTGGCTGAGCTGGCTGCAGCGTTCGGGATGAGTGTGGCTTATTTCTCCACGTCGGGAACCGGACACTGCAAGGATTATCCATGTGTGACGATGGAGGAACTGTTGCGTGAGAGTGACGTGCTCTCTGTCAACTGCCCTCTCAATCCTAGGACGAAGGATCTTATAACGTATGAGGATCTTAAGCGTATGAAGCCCGGGGCTTATATCGTCAACTGCTCCAGGGGAGGCATTATCAATGAGAATGATCTGGTGCGCGCCCTCAATGACGGTCTTATAGCCGGAGCCGCGGTGGATACATTTGAGACAGAACCGCTTCCAGAGGATCACCCTTATCTGACCCGGGTCAAGGAACCGTCGAGACTGATACTGTCACCCCATATCGGCTGGACCAGCATAGAGGCCCGTATCCGTCTGGTGGAGATTCTTGAGGACAATATACGTACCTTTTTGAAGCAATAAATCAGGCGGTTATGAGACCTGGACTGAAGAAGGCGCTGAAGGTCAGTCTTATATCGGTAGGTTCGCTGCTCGGGCTCTGTATCGTGGCCGTAGCCGTGGTGCTGTGGTTCGTGCTGACTCCGTCCAAGCTGACTCCTATGGTAGAGAAGGCTGCCAATACGTATCTCAACGCGGATGTGAGGGTGGGCAATGTGGACGTGGCGTTTTTCTCTACATTTCCGCGTTTTACCATCAAAATAGATGACGGTGAACTTGTCTCGCATGTAGCCGGCGCTGACAGTCTGCGCTCTTCACGTCCGTACAGGGATTCCCTGTTGCAGTTTGCGCGCTGCAGGGTCTCGCTCAATCCGCTGCCGCTTATCACGGACAACAGGATTGTGATCGGAAGGGGACTTTTGGACAGCGCAAAGGTGTATGCGTGGAGGGACTCTTCCGGCAATGCCAACTGGAATGTCATGTCGGCAGCCGGTGACGCCGACGCGGTGGAGGACACTTCCGCCACCGGCGGTTTCAGACCGAAATCCATAGTGTTGCGCTCATTGAGGATAAAGGATGCCGATATCGTGTTCAATGACCGTTCGACAGATGTCTATGCCATGGTGAGGGACGTGAACAGCCGGATAAGGTTAGGTGCCGGGGTGCGCGGGGCTGCGGCTGCTGTGGAACTCTCGTGCGGCAATCTGTTTTTATGGCAGCGGGGAAATGTCTTGGTGAAACGGACGGCCCTGTCCCTGAATACCAATGTCGGTTTCAACGCCGACAGCATGAAGGTGGTGCTGCGTAATGCGGATTTGGGTGTCAATGACATCAATCTGTCTCTTAACGGTACGTTACGGGGAGATTCTGTACGTAGGGCGATGGATGTGGATCTGGCGTTTGAGGCAGTCGCTCCATCTGTGGAGAGGGCTCTTAATCTGATTCCGGAGTCGGTGGTGAGGCATCAGGACCTGACGGCTGACGGAACGGTGATGCTGGAAGGAGCGGTGAGGGGCGTTTACGGAAACGGCTTGATGCCCACTGTCAGCCTTTGTATGAAGATAGAGGACGCATCGGCGCATTACGAGGGACTGCCTTACGGTATCGACAGCCTGGAGGCTGATTTCGACGCTTTCGTGGATCTGGCCCGGGAACAGGAGTCCTATCTGGATCTGAAGATATTCAAGCTGCATGGCAATGACATAGACGTGTTGGCCGACGCGAAGGTGACAGAGCTGTTCGAGGATCCTCTGATAGCCTTGAATGCCAAGGCCGGAATAGATTTGGGAAGTATCGCCAAGACGTTCCCGCTGCAGGAGGGCATAGAACTGTCCGGTCTGGTTGACGCGGACCTGAAGATACGTACCAGACTGTCTACTATAAAGAATCAGGATTTCGGCCGGATATTCGCTGCCGGCAAGTTGGATATGGACAGGGTGTCGCTAAAAGACACAGTCAGCGGTCTGGACGCGGTAGGTGATATCAATCTGAAGTTTTTCGAAGGCAAGGCATTGGGCCTGAGCGGAGAAGTGTCCAAGCTGCATTTCAAGAGCCCTTGGGCAAATGCCGTGGCCGACAGTCTGCGGTTGAAGGTGATGTCCACCCGTCCTAAGGATACTGCCCGTGTGTTCCAGGTAAAGGCGGATTTCCGGATGAACAGGGTAGGAGCGGCGGTAGGGGACTCGCTGAGGGTGTTCTGCGGCCGTGGAGGGGCTGTCGCCTCGTTGGGTCCTCAGCCGGATGCTCCGGAGCGTCCCCGGGCCTCGCTGGATGTGGATACGGATACGCTGTTCCTCAAATACGGAGATATCAGGGGCGGATTCAATAAAGGCTCGCTCAAGTTGACTGCGGACAAGGTCCGTGACTCGCTCTGGCGTCCGGATATGTCGGTGGAGTTCAACCGTCTGCATGGCGGAATGGGAGACTCGCTCGGAGTCTTCTGTCTGCGCGGCGGGCTTACAGCATCGCTGAAGCCGCAGGCGAAGAAGACCGGGATGCCGAGACTTACGGTGAAAGTGGAGACGGATTCAATATTTGCGAAAGCCGGGGATATCACCGGAGGTATGAAGAAAGGTGTTATAAAGGTCAATGCGGACAAGGTCAGGGACTCGCTCTGGCTGCCTTCCGGAACGATAAGGTTCAACAGGCTTGTGGCAGAGGTGCCTCAATGCGCCCTTCCCATCCGGTTCAACAAGACTGTCGTCAAGTTCGGGGACAGGCAGATAACCTTGAAGAAGGCGGCTGTGCGGGTGGGACGGTCCAATGTCGTGCTCTCCGGCACGGTGCATGACCTTTATGGAGCGATGCGCCATGGCCACATGCTGCGGGCCAATCTGGACGTAAGTTCCAAGAACGTGAATTTCAACCAGCTGATGAGGGCCTTTGCGTCACCGGAGGCGACGGCGCAGCAGATAGAGGCCGATACCTCCTCGACGGCACTGAGCCTGTTCAAGGTCCCGGACAATATCGACTTCAAGTTTACGACGGACATAGACAAGATGCGTTTCGGCAAGTATGTCTTCCGGAATATAGACGGCACGGCTGAGATCAAAGACAGTCATGTGTATTTGGAGAATCTGAGTCTCAATGCCTTCGACAGCACGAGCCTGAATGCCTCGCTTATCTACAAGGCGGCTTCGTCCAAGTTCGGTTATGCTGGATTCGACATCAAGGTCAAGGACATAGACATAGCATCATTGGTGGACGCCACTCCGTCGATAGACTCTTTGGTGCCCATGCTCCAGTCATTCAAGGGAAAGGTGCAGGTGGATGTCGCGGCGGAGGGAGTGCTCGACTCAACTCTCAATATCATGATACCGTCGCTGCGCTCGGCCATATACATCCGGGGCGACTCCTTGGTGCTGATGGACGGAGAGACATTCGCTGAGATATCGAGAAAACTGATGTTCAAGAATAAGGAAGAGAATCTCATAGACAGTATCTCTGTCAATATCACTGTCAAGGACGGAGCGGTGAACATCTATCCGTTCTTAGTGGAGATAGACCGCTACAAGGCGGCTGTCGGAGGAGTGCAGAATCTGGACATGAGCTTTGACTACCACATATCGATACTCAAGTCTCCTCTGCCGTTCAAGGCCGGACTGAATATACGCGGGACGCTGGACGATATGCGTTTCGGTATAGGCCGGGCCAAATACAAGGACGCGGTGACGCCCGTGGAGACCCGCAGGATAGACTCCCTCCGCTTCAATCTCAGCGATGAGATTACCCGGCGTTTCAAGAGTGCAAGCGAGCGGAACAGGTGGGGCGACAGGGCTGCGGCGCGTACTCGCATAGACTGGAAGCACCGCCGTGACTCGGCTCTCCAGCACCGTCAGATACGGTTTGACGGGGATTCTATACAGTGGGAGAGAATGCCTGTCCACAAGGTGGACACTGCCGCAGTGATAATAGATAACCTAAAGAGTGTGCAATGAAAGGAATAGTGCTTGCCGGAGGTTCCGGCACAAGACTTTATCCCATAACTAAGGGAGTAAGCAAGCAGTTGCTTCCCATATATGACAAGCCGATGGTGTATTATCCCATATCAGTGCTGATGCTTGCCGGCATCAGGGATATACTCATAATATCCACGCCTCAGGACCTGCCAGGGTTCCGCCGTCTGCTCGGAGACGGTCAGGATATAGGCGTGCGCTTCGAGTATGCGGAGCAGCCTTCTCCGGACGGACTGGCCCAGGCCTTTATCATAGGCCGGCAGTTTATCGGAGAAGATGCGGCCTGTCTGATTCTGGGAGACAATATTTTCTATGGCAGTCATTTTACCGGAATGCTCTCAAGAGCGGTGGAAAGAGCCGAGCGGGACAGTGTCGCGACTGTCTTCGGCTACTGGGTGGCTGATCCGGAGCGTTACGGTGTGGCGGAGATGGACGCCGATGGCAATGTGCTGAGCATAGAGGAGAAACCGGCGCGGCCCAAGTCCAACTATGCCGTAACAGGCCTGTACTTCTATCCCAACGAGGTGGTGGAGGTGGCTGCCGGAGTCAGGCCGTCGGCTCGCGGAGAGCTGGAGATAACATCTGTCAATCAGGAGTTTCTCAATCGCGGACGTTTGCGGCTGGAGACATTGGGCCGCGGCTTTGCATGGCTGGATACCGGAACTCATGATTCTCTGGCGGAGGCCTCGACTTTCATAGAGGTGATAGAGAAGAGGCAGGGGCTGAAGATTGCCTGCCTGGAGGGTATCGCCATGGAGCAGGGGTGGATAGGCCCTGAGCAGATGAGGCGGCTTGCAGAGCCGATGAAAAAGAACCAGTACGGGCAGTATCTGCTGCAACTGGCGGAGGATGCCGAGAAACAGACAGTGAGATAAGGCTATGGAAGTGATAAGGACTGCAATAGATGGTGTGGTGATAATAGAGCCGCGCGTCTTCCGGGATTCGAGGGGATATTTCTTCGAGTCATTCAATCTGAAGGAGTTTGAGCAGAAAGTCCGTCCCGTGAATTTTGTCCAGGACAACGAGTCCTGCTCTTCCTACGGAGTGCTGCGCGGCCTGCATTTTCAGAAACCGCCGTTTGCCCAGAGCAAGCTGGTGCGGGTGGTACAGGGGAGGGTCCTCGATGTGGCCGTGGACATACGCAGGGGCTCGCCCACGTTCGGGCAGCACGTCGCAGTGGAACTTTCCGGGGAGAACCACCGGCAGTTTTTCATTCCAAGGGGATTCGCGCATGGTTTTTGTGTGCTCAGCACCGCAGCTCTTTTTCAGTACAAGTGCGACAATTTCTATGCTCCGCAGAGCGAGGGGGCTGTGGCGTGGAATGACCCGGAGTTGGGCATAGACTGGAAGGTGAGCCCGCAGGATGTTATTTTATCGGAAAAGGATGCCCGGCATCCGCTCCTGAAGGACGTTTCCGAACTGTTTGATTACCATGACAACTTGTATTAATTATGAATTATAAGCGCAATATACTGATAACCGGCGGAGCTGGTTTCATAGGCAGCCACGTGGTTCGCCTGTTCGTCAACAAGTACCCCGAGTACCGCATAGTGAATCTGGACAAGCTGACGTACGCCGGCAACCTGGCCAACCTCAAGGACATCGGGAATGCCCCGAACTACGTGTTCGTGCGTGCCGACATCTGCGATTTCGAGACGGTCTGCGGCATCTTCCGGACATACGGTATCGATGGAGTCATCCATCTTGCCGCCGAGAGCCACGTGGACCGTTCCATCAAGGACCCGTTTACCTTCGCCCGTACCAACGTCATGGGCACTCTGTCGCTCCTGCAGGCCGCCAAAGTGTACTGGGAGTCACTTCCGGAGAGATATGGGGGAAAGCGTTTCTACCATATCTCCACGGACGAGGTGTACGGGGCTTTGGAGTTGACCCGTCCTGATGGCGTGCGCTCCGATATCAGTGCCCATATGGTGTACGGAGACGAGTTCTTCCGCGAGACCACCCGCTACAGCCCCCACAGCCCCTACAGCGCGTCGAAGGCTTCCTCGGACCATTTCGTGCGGGCCTTCCACGACACCTACGGGATGCCGTCGATAGTGACCAACTGCTCCAACAACTACGGCCCGTATCAGTTTCCGGAGAAGCTGATACCGCTGTTTATCAATAATATCCGTCACCGCAGGCCTCTGCCGGTATACGGTAGGGGGGAGAACGTGCGGGACTGGCTGTACGTGGAGGACCACGCAAGGGCCATCGACCTTATCTTCCATGAGGGCAAGGTGGCGGATACGTATAACATCGGCGGGTTCAACGAGTGGAAGAACATCGACCTTATCAAGGTCATTGTCAAGACCACAGACCGGCTGGTGGGACATCCTGAGGGCTATTCGGACAGTCTCATCACTTTCGTGACGGACCGTGCCGGCCATGACTTGCGGTACGCGATAGATGCCACGAAGCTGCACCGCGAGTTGGGCTGGAGTCCGAGCCTGCAGTTCGAGGAGGGCATAGAGAAGACCGTGCGGTGGTACCTGGACAATCAGGCCTGGGTGGACAACATCACATCCGGGGAATATGAGAAGTATTACGAGGAGATGTACGGAGGCCGTCGGGGATGAGCAGTTATCTGGAAGTGGTCAATGTGTCCAAATCCTACGGCCCCCGCGTGCTGTTCGACCACATATCGTTTCATATAGACGAGGGGGACAAGATTGCGTTAGTCGCTCCCAACGGTACCGGCAAGACCTCACTGCTGAGCATCATAGCCGGCAAGGACTCATCGGACGGGGAAGGAGAGGTTCGTTTCCTGAAAGACATTGACGTGGCTTTTCTGGAGCAGGACCAGCATTATGCTCCGGACAGGACCATAGCGGACATTGTGCTGGAGGGAGCCGGGGACAAGGCGCACGACGTGCAGGACTACGAAGTGGCCGCAATCCTTTCCCAGCTGCATCTGAACGACCCTTCCCGGAAGGCCGGAACGCTCAGCGGAGGGGAGTCGAAGCGCACGGCTATTGCAGCAGCCCTGATCCGCAAGCCGGATTTCCTGGTGTTGGACGAGCCGACCAACCATCTGGACGTGGACAGCATCGAGTTCCTGGAGGACTACCTCACCCGCTCGCGCTGCACCCTGCTCATGGTGACTCACGACCGGTATTTTCTCGACAGAGTATGCAATCAGATTCTGGAACTGGACGGCGGGCAGCTCTACCGCTACAACGGCAATTATGAGTATTTTCTGCAGAAGCGGCAGGAGCGTATCGAGAATTTCAACGCCGCCACCGACCGGGCCCGCAACCTGCTTCGGACCGAGCTGGACTGGATGCGGCGCATGCCTTGTGCCAGGGGAACCAAGGCCAAATACCGCAAGGACGCATTCTACGACCTGAAGGACAGGGCGGAGCAGCGGAGGGATGACCGTCAGATGGAAATCAAAGCCGGCATGGCCCGTCTCGGCAGGAAGATAATCAACTGCAAGGGGTTGTGCTACAGCTGGGGAGATGTCCCGATAGTGGACAATTTCACCTACAACTTCGCCCCTGGGGAGAAGATTGCCATTGTCGGGCCCAACGGAGTGGGCAAGAGTACATTCCTGGACCTGCTGTACGGGACTCTGGAGCCGTCTTCAGGCACCATAGACAGGGGAGAGACCCTGCGAATAGGCTATTATCGTCAGGAAGGCATAAAGTTCGACAATGAGAAGACCGTCATCGACACGGTGTCGGAGATAGCCGATGTGGTGACCATCGGCAATGGTGAGAAAGTCTCTGCCATGACATTTCTTAACTATTTTATGTTTCCGCCGTCCATGCACCGCAACAGGGTCGGAAGGCTCAGCGGAGGGGAACGGCGCAGGCTTTATCTGCTGACCGTGCTGATGCGCAGTCCCAATTTCCTGATTCTTGACGAGCCTACCAATGACCTGGACCTGATGACCCTCAATGTCCTGGAGGAGTATCTGGCCGGCTTTACCGGCTCACTGCTGATTGTCTCTCATGACCGTTTCTTTGTGGACAAGCTGGCCGACCATCTCTTTATCTTCGAGGGCGGCGGTATGGTCAAGGACTTTGTCGGCAGCTATTCCGGCTATAGGCAGTACCTTAAGGACAGGGAAGAGGAGCGTCGGGCCGAGGCCAAAAATGCCGCCAAGGGTGCTGTGTCAGCTGCAGGTGTGACTTCTCCGGCCAATTCTTGGAAAGGAGAGCGGAAACCTAAGCTGTCCTATAAGGAGAAGATGGAGAAGGAGCAGCTGGAGAAGGACATCGCGGCCCTGGAGGAGGAGAAGAAGGCTCTCGAGGCCCGTCTGTGCTCCGGCACTCTGCCCTCCGACCAGCTCACCTCTGACTCCGTCCGTATCGGGGAGGTCACCCGCCTCCTGGACGAAAAAGAGCTCCGCTGGCTGGAACTCGACGAGATCGGGTAGCGGCTGGCAGACGGCTTTTGGAAGCAGCGGTGCGGTGTATAAAAGAGAGTGTTTTATAATCAATAAGTTATATTGGGGTATTGCACATTTGACGGGTTTTAAAACGGCCAAATGTGCAGTGCGATTTGTAACTTGCTGATAGTCAGATGTACAATTTGTCAGGGTGCACCGGCACTTCCAAAAGGTCTCAGTTTCAGGATAACAGTAGAATCTCACTGAGTGATGTTTCCGGTGTCTTTCTTGCGCATTAATAAAAAATTTAATAACTTGGCGTTGCAATGCCTACGTATAACTCGATAAAAGAACTGACAAGAGGACTTCAGCAAGGAGCCAGGCTGCTGAACGACATGTTCATCAAGAGGAAGACAGTGTCTATAAAGTACGATGATGCTGTTGAGACTCTTGACGGTGATGAGAACAAGGTAAGGCATCTCATAGATTTCGGAGTTATAGTCCGCTCAGGGGATACACTTGAACTGGACGATGCTTACCAGCGTTTCTTTGAAGAGGTGCTGGCGGTCAATGAGGATATAAACATTGCTTCTGTGCAGACCTATATCTCAAAGTTGAAGTTGGGGATACATTCTTTTCTGGCGACTGATAATCCTGCCAGACGGTCTCAGTATCTTAGAGAGATACGCCATACTTTCAAAAGTATTGAGAATGCCACTATGAGGAATGTCGTTGACCTTAAGCGGAATGTGGAGCAGACATACAAGCAGGAGCCTAATTTCAGGATAAAGGAACTTCGGTTGCGGGATTTTGATGAAAAGGCCGGACTGATATCAGAGTTGGTCAGGCAGACCGAGAAAGTCATGGACGAGCAGACTGTGTTTTTTGCCAATGCAGCAGCGGATGTCGGACTTAAGCAGACTGTAAGCGAGGTAAGGGAAGGCCTGCACGAGTCGTCCCATGCCCTTATCTCGATATCGGCTCAGATTATAGATTATCTGAATCGTATAGAGTATCAGAGCAAGTTGGTTAAGAAAATCCGGCAGTTGAAATACATGAAGGATCAGCTGATGGTTGAGGAATGTACGGATATAAGGAGCGTGCTCGGCAAGACAAATGACCTGTGGATGGAAAAACAGCCAAAATACATTACCCGTGTTTCATTGGATTTTCTTAGGAATGATGATTCTGCATTGGAAATACTCAACAGCATAAGGCGCAGGCTGTCCAGGAAAACTACTGTCAAGTCCCGTTTGGCAGGCAGGATAGATGACGAGTATCTTTTTGAGAACCAGGAAATCAGCCGGATGTTCGACCATGCGGCAATCATGAACGGTTTCATGGCACAGGGAAGGGATCTGTTCAGCTATGTATGGAATTATGAGTTTGAGACACCGGCAGATGAGGAGATGCGCCTTGTACTGTTTCTGCAGTTGGCCTCACAGTACGACGGACGGTTGAGATATTTGTCTGAGACCAGAACCGTCAAGAATATTGAATACCCTCTAATCTATTCAAAATGAAATATACCCGTGAAGTTTTCCAAAGACTGTCCAGAGGACAGTTCATTTCAGGGAACAGCGTAGATCCTGAAACCAGAGCCATTTACAATGATATCGAGGAGTGTCAGGCGGAGTATGAGGATTATTTCCGCAAGATAGACTTTCATCTGTCTGCGGGAGACGGTTTTTATTATTTCAGCAGAAAAGAACCGAGGGTGAATATTGAGAATAAACTGCAGTCTCTCTTTTCCTGGATTGACTATCTGGATTTTCTGAAGACTTATGACACCACTTTTGATGCCGGGACTCAGTTCTCGTTGGCGCAGATGGAGATAAGACTTTCGTCTGATCTTGAGTTGAAGGAAAAGCTGTCAAGGCTGTTTCAGGACAAACTGTCCAATCGGGATAAGCTCGAGGCTCTCGCAAATACATTGGTGAGCATGGGGTTTGCAGAACAGACGAACGAGACGGAGGAACGGTATCAGGTGACATCTGCATTTCATTATATCGAGCAGATTATTTCCTGCATAAACATTGATGAGGAGGTGAGAGATGAGATACCTGAATAAGATAGTGTTCATAAACAGCGCGCACATCCCCTATGCGGAAATCAAGCTTGACGGGAATGTACATTTCATAGGTACGCAGGGAGTCGGGAAGTCAACACTGCTCCGTGCCATATTGTTCTTCTACAATGTGGACAAAAGCAAGTTGGGCATACGGACCCAGGATAAGCAGAAAAGTTATGACGAATTTTACTTTCCTTACCCGAACTCCTATATTATATATGAGGTTTGCAGGGAAAACGGACATTTCTTCGTAATGACCTTTTTGTCGAGTGGGAGGGTTGCCTTTCGTATTGTGGACTGTCCTTACGAGAAGCACTTTTTTGTGGAAGAGGACAATAGCGTAAGGTATGAGTGGGGTCGGATAAGCGAGCGGATCGGGACGAAAGTCTACCGCAGCAACATCATACGGAGTTACGAGGAATTCCGGGATATAATCTATGGAAACGTTCAGAATGTCTCCAAGGATCTGCGCAGATTCAACCTGATGGAAAGTTCGCGGTACCAGAATGTGCCCAGGACTATTCAGAATATTTTCCTGAATCAGAGTCTGGAGTCGCGTGTCATTAAGGACACCATTATCAGCTCAATGGATTTTGCGGGAGACAGCATAGATTTGAATTTCTACAGAGAGTATGTGAAAGATTTCCGCCAGCAGTATGAGGATATATGGAAATGGTATAAAAAGGATAAGAACGGTAAGGTAAAAGTAAAGGCAGAAGCAGACAAGGTCATTGCAGATTATTCTCTATACGAGGTGGTTGGGAAAAGCATAAGAGAATTGTGCGCAAAACTCAACTATGCAATGGAGCGTGATATGGGCAGATTGCCTTTGTTGGAGGAGGATATCGCTGCTCAATCCCGGGAACTGGCCCGCCTGAAAAGGCTGTTGAGCGAAGAACATGACAAATATAACAAGGAAAGGGATGCCTTGAAAGAGGAAGAAGGTATTCTGAAAAACTTTTTCAAAGAGGTGAGGATCAGGATGCAGCATTACTCTGAAATAGGAATAGATGAGATAGTTGCTAAAATGGCGCAGGAGCAGGAGCTGGGTATCCGCAGAAAATCGTTGCTAAGTCAGGAGAATGTCCTTACGGATAAGAGCCAGAGTGTCAGAATGCGGTATGAGGCTCTGAGACAGGAACTGGACAACAGTCTTAAGGCGTTCCGTCTGCAGGCTGGACAGCAGATCAATGAAATAGAGCGTGTAAGAACGGAGGATGTAGCAAAAGCTCAGTCCGGGTATGCCTCAAAACTGAGTGGCCTGAATACTCTCTATCAACAGAAACAGGATGATATACAGGAGAATATAGATGGACTTACGCACGACAAGACAGAATTGAGACTAAAGGAACAGAAAATCCGTCAGTTAAATCCTTATCAGAAGGAAACAGAAGACTTGGCGGAGCGGATTCGTGGACTGGAGGCGAAAAGTCATGCCTTAACCGTGGAACTTAATCAAAAGCAGCGGGAAATAGAACGGATAACAAATGATACGGCATCCAGGCGTAAAGAGCTTGAGAATGCATGCGAGAAAGACCTTCTTGCTATAAGTCATGCCAAAGAGAAGCTGGAGCAGGAAATAGCCAGGCTCGATGAGCTCTTAGCCGGGCAGAAAGGCTCTTTCATAGAGTGGTTGGAGGATAATGCCGCCGGATGGAAGGACAACATAGGCAAGGTGGCGAATGATACCCTGCTTTATAGTACTTCTCTCGAGCCGTGCAAAGCCGGAAACTCGGACACGCTGTATGGAATCCGCATTGAACTGCAGAATGTGGACAGGACTGTAAATACTCCTGAGGAAATACGCTCAAAGATAGATGAATATAAGCAGCAAATCAACGCACTTGACAATAAGGCGGTAGAGAGGCAGCAGAAGCTCGATGGCGATATTGAAGAACTGGAACGTCAGCCGTCGGTGAAATTAAAGAGTCTCCGCAAGGAGAGAATCAACATGGAAGCGGAGTTAGGGCAGATTCCGGCACATATAGGACATTGCAAGAAAGAGATGGGCGTATATCAGGAAAAACTCAAAGAATGGAGAGACAGAGAGTTGAATGATATAAGAGGACAGTCAGGGAAGATAGAGGAACAGCTGGCCAGGCAAAGAACGTTAAAGCAGCAGACTGGCGCTCAGAAGCGGAAGGAGGAAGAAGAGTTGCGCAAATCTGTGGAGCGCAGGAAAAGGGATATTGATACTTTTGCAAGGCAGAAAAAAGAAGATGTCAATGCAGCACTCAAGCGGCATGAGGCTGACATCGCAGTGCGCAGACGGGAACTTGAGGCGCAGGAGGATGCGGAGCTTAAAGGACACGGCGTGGATGTAAACAGACTGGCGGAGATAAAGGTGGAGCTGCAACAGGTCAACGACGCTCTGGATTATATTGAGAATCATAAACAAGATTATTACGCCTGGCAGAAAGACAAGAAGGAGTATTTTGATCTGGAACAGTCCAAGAAAGAGGAACGGAAACGGCTGCAGGAGAAGATGAGTGAGTTGCAGCATAAATTTGACCTCAGAAGAGAGAAAAAAGAGGCGGAAATCCGCACGGTCTCCGGGGAAGTCCAGTCCCTGCAGAGTGAGAAGGCGAGGCTTGAAGAAGCCATTGACAGAGTCAATCAGTTTTTAAACAATCCCACATGCCCCTCCGATATTGCCGGGGCCGGGACTCAGGAGACTCAGGAACAACTGTCTTCTATCCTGGACAACTTAAGGGACAACATCAGCGGCTTGCAGCAGAGGATGGAGGAATTCAAAAAAGCTGTTACTGTATTCAAGAGCAATTTCTCACCTCAGAATACATTCCATTTCCGAACAGAATTCAATACCGAAGCGGATTACGTGGAATTTGCGTCAGAACTGCACGAATTCATATCCAATAACAAGATAGAGGAGTACCGTACCCGTACAAGCGGTCTGTATGCCGACATAATCAAGCGGATAGCCAGGGAAGTAGGAGATCTTGACAGGCACGGCGCCGAGATTAGAGCCACCATAAACGAGATAAACCGGGACTTCAGGGAAAACAATTTCGCAGGTGTAATCAAGGAAATAGAGCTTCGTGCAGTGGAAAGCAGTGACAGGCTTATGCAGCAGCTTATCAATATCAAGAAATTTGATGAGGAATATGGCTTTGATATTGGAAATCTGAACCTGTTTTCGACAGAAGAGTCCCAAAGCAAGACTAACGAGCAGGCTGTAAAGCTGTTGGTGAACCTGATAGAGATGATGGACTTAGACCGCAAACGTGAGAGGATAACCCTGTCTGATACATTCAAACTGGAGTTCAAGGTCATGGAGAATGACAACGACACCAACTGGGTGGAAAAACTCTCCAATGTCGGCTCGGACGGAACGGACATATTGGTGAAATCGATGGTGAACATCATGCTTATCAATGTGTTCAAGAGGAAGATATCCAAGCATTTCGGGGATTTCAGGCTGCACTGCATGATGGATGAGATAGGCAAACTGCATCCTGATAATGTGGAAGGTATATTGAAGTTTGCCAACGTGAGGAATATTTTCCTGATAAACAGTTCTCCGACAACGTACAATGCTCAGGTCTACAAGTACACATATTCTCTGAGCAAGGATGACAGGAACAATACTGTAGTTAAAACATTGCTGACTATAAGATAAATTTGAGGATGGGAATAACAGTTGCACAGACGGAAAAACTGCTGAGGCTGGCAAAAGGAGATACGTTGCCGTCGAGTATACTTAAAGGAGAACTGTTCGAATGGATGGTTTCGGACGGAATACTTGTTGCCGTCACCCGAGGCAGCAGGAAGAGTTATCGTGCAAGGGACGGGCGGTCTCTGAGAGACTATATTGCTGCTCATTTTGATATCAGTGTAATCGGTAACGAGAAGTACATCATTTTCGGTAAAATGGAGTACATCAGAATCAGTAACAATGATACATCATTTTCGGTAACAATGGTACACCGATTTCGGTAACAATGATACAGCACTACAAAGGTATTGATTTATTTAACTGAATTAGTCAAGACTTAATCTGACAGTTACACATAAAAAGAGTAGATTTGTAACATAAAAGCAGATTAAGTTATGACCACATCAGA
>ERZ780212.340-NODE-340-length-48434-cov-3.402571_pt1 | contig 48434 bp, 32 predicted proteins | sample MGYA00511364_ERZ780212 | MGnify/ENA primary metagenome ERZ780212 (study PRJEB29588, sample SAMEA2147991) | human gut metagenome | biome: human gut; feature: human-associated habitat; material: faeces | place: Denmark | collected 2008/2010 ... | reverse complement strand
TCAAGTTTATGCTTTATTAACGAGAAGTTTTCTATAGGGGTGCTGAGTAGTTACCGTTGTTTTATGGGTTGTAAGTCTGTAAAAGAGTATCCAATATTTGAGTTTTAAATGATAATCGTTAGTTATGACATATCGGATGACAAGATGCGTACCAACTTTTCTAAAATGCTGAAAAGTAATGGTGCCATTCGGCTTCAGTATTCTGTTTATGAGGTTAGTAATACGAAGAGAATTGTTGACAATCTTGTTGCGAAGATAGAGGCTTATGCCAAACATTTCACAGCAGATGATAGTGTAATCCTCTTTAATGTAGATCCTGATAAACTTACGAAGTATGGTAATGCGATTCATAGGGACCAAGCTATAGTCTATTTTTGACTTTGCAAACCTTGGTCTTTATATTTTTGTAATAAAGCGTATAACTTGCTTATTTACAAGGCGTTCTTTGAAATATTGTACCCAATTTTATGGGAAGGGGTGGTAATACTCTTTAAAAAGATATGCAGAAGATGCCTTTATTTAAAGGATTTTTTGTATCTTTGCAATCGATAAGAGGCTAGTATGCTTCAATAATTTCTACTATTGTAGATAGTTAGCTGTTCAACAATTTAATAATTTGTTGGCTAGTATGCTTCAATAATTTCTACTATTGTAGATATTTTTTAATTGATTGACTTATTGTTTTTAGGCTAGTATGCTTCAATAATTTCTACTATTGTAGATTCTTATGGAGAGTGGGCAGTTTTCCCCGGCTAGTATGCTTCAATAATTTCTACTATTGTAGATAAGTTGAACTTTAAAGGATTAAGAACATGAGGCTAGTATGCTTCAATAATTTCTACTATTGTAGATTTCCATTGCAAAGGCTCAGAAGAATATATGGCTAGTATGCTTCAATAATTTCTACTATTGTAGATGGCACCAACGCCAATAGCTTTTCTTTGTCCGGGCTAGTATGCTTCAATAATTTCTACTATTGTAGATGAGCGGTGTGAATGATTTCTTTTTCCATGGCTAGTATGCTTCAATAATTTCTACTATTGTAGATCAGATAGCGCAAACGTAAGATAGGCATTAGGCTAGTATGCTTCAATAATTTCTACTATTGTAGATATTATAATGGTGTTCAGGAAGGTGTAGGCGAGGCTAGTATGCTTCAATAATTTCTACTATTGTAGATTGGAGAATCACATTCTATAATAAGCCTTAGGCTAGTATGCTTCAATAATTTCTACTATTGTAGATCCCATGAACTTGACGGAATGATGGCGGTAGGCTAGTATGCTTCAATAATTTCTACTATTGTAGATAAGCAGTTGCTTTCGCAAGAAGTAAGCCGGGCTAGTATGCTTCAATAATTTCTACTATTGTAGATCATTGCTATTCATAATAGCCGTTTTCATGGCTAGTATGCTTCAATAATTTCTACTATTGTAGATATAGTTGCCAAGGCTTCCCTTGGTAGGTTGGCTAGTATGCTTCAATAATTTCTACTATTGTAGATTCTTTCGCCACTCCTTCGTGGCTCTGAGGATGGCTAGTATGCTTCAATAATTTCTACTATTGTAGATACGACAAAGAAAAACTTAGCGTCTTTGGGCTAGTATGCTTCAATAATTTCTACTATTGTAGATCAGCACAAAACAAAAATAAAGTCAAACATGGCTAGTATGCTTCAATAATTTCTACTATTGTAGATTGTATTGTTGAGAATCATAGGGCGCTCAGGGCTAGTATGCTTCAATAATTTCTACTATTGTAGATTACAAGTGAACGGTACTCTTTGCCGTTGAGGGCTAGTATGCTTCAATAATTTCTACTATTGTAGATTCCATCATGCTTTAAATGATACTTTGCAGAGGCTAGTATGCTTCAATAATTTCTACTATTGTAGATCCGTGCAAAGGTATGGCGGTTCTGTCAGATGGCTAGTATGCTTCAATAATTTCTACTATTGTAGATTCATTACAGGAAATCATCAACATTTTGAAGGGCTAGTATGCTTCAATAATTTCTACTATTGTAGATCTGCGGTGTCGGCTTCTCCGTCCGCTTTGGCTAGTATGCCTCATAATTTCCACTGTTGTAGATGCATTGCCCAAAAGAGGCAAAAGGCTAGGCTAGTAATTTCCCACAATTTCTACTATTGTAGATAATTCCATAAAGGTGCGATTTGGTTTATTGCCTGAAGGCAGAAGTTACATCTTGTTGAAGATGGGGTAAAGGAAAAAGTGGTTGCTCGGAAATTTCGAACAACCACTTTTGCTATGTTTTAGAGAGTAAAAACTTAGGAGAAGGGGAACGGCTTATTCTACCTTCCAACTCACCAAGATCCTTCTGCCCCTAGAGAGAAGTTTACTCCTACTTTTATGATTTTTCTTCCATCACCAGCAAAGATTTTGGCAAAATCAGTCTATTTTTCTTTATTTAACTCCGAAATTGAGTGGAATATCAGAGAAAATCTTTAAATTTGCATTTAAATACAATATTTTGTAAAGAATGGAAGATAGAGAACTGTTACAGAAAAGTGCTCCTGAGTTCGAACGCCTCGCCTTTACGGTGTTGGCTATCGAGGCTTCGGCACAAAAAATGGGTATATCGCCGTCTGAAATGAGAAAGCGATTGGATAAGGTGGGGCTAATCAAGAGTCTCATTCAAGATTGCTATGACACTCTACATACCGAGAGCCGGGAAGCTGTAGCGAATGATGTGGTCGAAGCTCTTAAAAATTGGGAAAGAAAAGAATAATGGAAAAGCAAATATTATATCATGGTTCAAATGTCATTGTTGAGCATCCTTTAATAAGCATTGGAAGAAAGGACTTGGATTTCGGTCCAGGCTTCTATCTTACGCCTTTGTTTGAACAGGCTTCCAAATGGGCTGTCCGTATCAAGACCATCAGACGAGCCAAGCAAGCTATAGTGAACACCTATGAGTTCGCTCTACCACAAGACAGCAAGGTAAAACGATTTGATGCTTATGATAAGGAATGGCTTGACTTCATTGTTGACAGCAGAAAGGGAAAGCAGCCTTGGAGTGGGTATGGCATCATTGAAGGAGGAGTGGCTGACGACCGTGTAATTGATGCAGTAGAAGCCTATATCAATGGCTATGCAGATGTTGAGCATACTCTTCGCCAGTTGGCTTATCACAAGCCCAACTATCAGATTTGCATTTTAAGCCAGGAGATAGTTGATAAGTATTTACAATTCAAATCATACGAAAGGATATAATTATGTTGGATTTCTTATTATGGAATAAAATCGCTCGTATCATAAAGCAACTAGCTGATACGTTACATATATCAACCGACAGGGCATTACAGATATTCTATGACTCTGACGTTTGCCGTATGTTACATGACAAAGAACTTGGCTTGCATCTAATGAGTGATACATATATTGTAAATGACTTAATAGAAGAACTAAGGAATAAGCAATAGCAAAACAAAGGATAATTAGAGGAGGAAGAGAAGTTTACTCCTACCTTTATGATTATTGTACGAAAATGTTTTTCTGTTTCTATTGCCACATCTATCACCAATGCATTTAACTCTCTGATTATAAGCGAATAATGCGTGGCAGTAAGCGGTATTTCTGTTGCCACCTAATGCCACGCATTGCCACGCTCTTTTTTATAAGGAAATGAGTGGGTTATTTCCTAACTACCAGATACTCAGTACCAAATCTTGTTCTTCGGTTCTTCAAACCTTCAATATTCTGAAGCTCTCTGCCCAATTTCTGTATACTCGAAACCTGGAGAGAAGAGCCGAATTTCTGCTTCAAAATGTCGAAAATAGCGGCTGCCATCAGGTATTCGCCATTTTCCGGGGTACTTGCAGGCTCGAAAACCTGCAGAAAACATTGCTTGATAGGGGAAATCTGCTCAAATTGTCTGTTATGTTGCATGATGATGGCGGTTTCCTTGGCGTCGAAATAGGATTTTTCGCCACGCTCCAAAGCTTGCATCGCCTGCGCATAAAGCTGCTCATAGTTCAGTCTGCCACTCACATCGATAGGTCCCGTCAGTTCTACTCCCAGGAAACGGCGGTTGCCGGATGGGTCGGAAAGAATGTCGGTCATGTTGCTCGTGGCGATGAAGGAGGCTAGACGAGGGAATTCCTGTACATGACTTCCGTATGGCGGCTTGATTTTCACCGTAGGCAACTGCAGCAGATTCTTCAGAAAACCCTGCTGCACCTGTGGTGAAATCTGATTGAACTCATCGAGATTGATGAGCAGAAATTGTGACATTGCCTGCAATACCTGACGCTTTTCTGAGAGAATCATGTTGTCGCTGAAGCCCCATGATAATTCGGTAGGGATGAGACGGCGGCAGAAGGTGCTCTTGTTGTAACCCTGCTTGGAAATGAGCAGCGGCATGGTACTGTTGCCATATTGACGACGATACATGCCGCGCCACTGGTCAACCATTCCCAGAAACCAGGTGTAAAACCAGTTTTCCCAATGAGGATTGTTGGTGGGTACGGTTCGTGCCAGGGCACGGATGCGGTCCTTGCCGTCCCATTTCCCCAGACAGTCATAGAGATAGGACTCTATTGGACTGTAGTTTCTGATGCGGTCTGATTCTAGAAAATTCCTTACATCCTTGATGCTTACGTGGATGTCGGCTATCTGAACATCCAGCGTCATGCTTTTCTGCACACGGGCATCCACCGGTCTGAAATCGCCAACCCATGAATTGTTCGGGCGGTATTCGGTATATTTCATCACGGTATTGTAACGGAACTGGTACCGACTCTCCAGGTATCTGATCATCTGCAGAATATCGGCACGGCCTTTTCTGCCTGAGGCTGATTTCTCCGTCTTCCTGTCTTTGGAATGGGTATCGTAAGCGGTGCCCACTATCTGGCGGAGTTTCTCTTCTGTCACATGTCCCCAGTTGTTGCGGCGGATATGGATGAAAGCTTCTTCTTCGCTGAGGCCCATGTTGCAGAGCTTGATGGCGATGGCTGAGAAACCGGCAAGGAACCGGTCTTCATCGTTCTGCCACGAGATGTTGGCTTTTTTCATCTCTTCCTTCGTCTCTTCTGCTGCCTTGCGGTAGAGGAATTCATAGTCATCGTATGTCTTCAGATCGTCTACATTCTTAGGGGCTGAGGCTACCTTCTTCATATTTTGGGAGATACGCATCGCCACTGCCTTACTGTTATAATAAGGAGAGGCATCCAGCGTAAGCATGAAGTTGGATGCCAATGATGGTTTTTCGGCTTTGATGGTTGCCTGTACCTGCGACTGGTAGAGCGTCTTTACCTGTTCGTAGGCAGACTGGTAGAGTAAGTCGGCATCGGCTTCTTTTGTCGGGATTTTTCCTTCTTCGTTGCAGATGCTTACGAGCACGATGAGGCTTCTGCCGTCGGCTCCTTCGAAGGCAGCGAAGGTCATCGGCAGCAGACTGACCGTCTTCTTGACGGCATCTTTTTCCTGGTCCGACATGAGGTTGATGAAGTGGAGCATCACCAGCCCGTTTGATTTCTGGAAGACGAGATTGCCGCTTTCATCCTTGTTGAATTCTGCGGCTGGATAAACGTGCTGCCATTCCTTGATGCCTTTGTAGTACTGGTAGTCGGCCTCCATGAGCGGCACACTCATTCTGAAATTGGTGACACTCAGCTTGGCATCATCTTTAGCGATGCGCTCCAGAAACCGTTCTATGGTTTTCGAACTGACCATCAACTTGTTCTGTTTGTTGATTCTTGTAATAGTAAACTTCATATTTCTGCTAATTTGTTGATAGGGTGACACTTATGATTGTCGATGGCTTTGCCCAGCTTTGCCCGAAGCGTTGGGCAAATGTGCCCGTCGTCTCGGGCATCCGTGCTCATCGTGTTGGTCATCCGTACCCGTGTACATGGGTACGGATACTCATGTACACGGGTACGAGTGACCATGTACGTGGGTTAAAATCTTTATCGGCGTGCGGCTGTTAATAGTTGACCTCTTCTGCGTAGCGGTCGAACCTCATGTTGGTGTATCCATGTTGCTGGCACCATTTCAGCACGTACTGCTGCTGTTCAGGCACGAGTCCTGTCTGTCCTAATTTATAGCGATAGTATGAAGTCTTGCTTCCGAAATAGGAAGTCATGTGTACTCTGAAACTGGCTTCGTCTTTGCGCTTCAATTCTTCAAGAATATTCATAAAGCCGTATGCCATTTTCATCATCTGCAGCTGCAGGAAATGTTCGCACTTGTTGTTGTGGTAGGCATCGGGATAGATGGCGTAGCCTTTGGTCTGTTCCGGTTTCTTGTAGGTTACGGACAGATAGTGTGCACATTCCTGAGCCAGTGGACATTGCTGGTTGAAGCAATAGTCCCATGAGTTGTAAGCACTTTCTTTGTTGAAGTAGAGTCTGACTAAATCTGCTTGTGTCATTGGTCTTTGGGATTAAAATTGTATAAAAAGTGGTTTCACAGGAGTCGTAAGCTTCTAGGTGGAATCGGCAGGAATTTTTCCTGTTGGTTGCAAAAATACAAAAAAATGTTCGAAACCGCAAGCCTTTTCCTCCACTTTTTTAATGTTTTTCTGCGAAAACAATAAGTATTCCTCTGCTTTTTCGCTGAGATTCCCCGTTTTTCGCCCGAGTGTGGCAATAGGTGGCAATAGGTGATAATAGGAAATGCCCTTATTGCAACGCTTAAATAGCTAAAAGCCAATTGGTTAACTTGAAGTGTGGCAATAGTGGCATTAGTTTTAGAAAAACGTTATACATAAGAGAGCTTAAATATCTACATCTTTTCTTTTAGAATGTGAAGTTTGATGATAGTTTAACTTTCGGGTCCTATTTATTAAGTTGCAAGGAATAATCTACTTTCGTAATCCCCAAAGCGTAAGTTTTTCTCATTTTATTTGTTTAGATGAAATTTTTTCCGTACCTTTACACCCAAATAAGAGAAAATAAAAATGGCAATAAAATATGATTCAAGTGTAAATGTCTTGGGGAGTATTCCCGATTATTCGTCGATGATGGATTTCATCTGCGAATACATGGGGCGTATGCCCGATGGACAGGGAAGTTTTTCTTTCCGTACCCACAAGACTTTCACCCGATTCCTGGCTGCCATCAAAACGGCAATCCTGACTTTTGCCAACGATAGGCATAAGCAGCTTTTCCTGGATGCTTTGTCTTCTAAAGAATTCTCCTATCAAGAGAAACTGATGGTGCTTTATTGGCAAATCGTATATGGCAACCTGCTCTTCCGAAGAATTTCAGAAGAAGTGTTTATGCAGGCTGTTTATCAGGGGCGAACCACATTGTCGGCTCTCGATGTCCTAGCCTTGCTCCATCACATAAAGGAAACTGAAAAGGGAGAGTTCAATTGGTCGGAAGCCACTTTGAAGATATGTGCGTCTAAATATCTCACCATCTTGAAGAAACTGGGGTTGGCAGATGGAGCTATCCGAAAGCAAATCCTTTATCCGCCGATGACTTCGCAACTGTTTGCTTATTTCATAAGAATGGCAATGGCGGTGTATCCTGCCCAAAACAGTCTGGATAATCCGATGATGGTGTTTAGCTTCTATGATAAAACTTCTCTCATCGCTAAACTGAAGCGCATAGAGTTCATGCCTTTCTGGAATATTACCCAGATAGGAGATGAGGTGAAGATAGAAGTAAGGGAGAAAGAGTAAAGAACAGAGAATTCAATTGTGAAATGATAATATGACAATGATGCAGACTTTCGATATAGAGCACAATCGCCTTTTTAATGAGCTGACAGCAACTCTCAAGGAAGACATTGTGAAAATAGCAGGCAAATGTAATGGTGGAAAGAGCATACTCTTTGTTTATCCACCCGGAGACGAGGATGCCTATGTGGCTAAGGCCCGTGAGGAATTGACTGATGGATATAGCTTCATTGATGTGCGTGAAAGTTTCAGACTGTTTTTGGATGAAGCAGGCATAGACACCTTTGAATCCAATTACAAGGATTTCGGTCAGGAAGTATTCTTCAGTCAGAATTTTGAAGAAGGTACTTTCTTTTACGCACTCATCGAACGGATTAAGCAGGTGTTTGCTGAAGGAAAAGTGCCGGTACTTGTACATACGGGTGCGCTTTATGGCATGAATTTCTCGAATATCAACATCATGGAGCATTCGGCGGTGATGGATTCCCACATTCCGCTCGTGGTGTTCTATCCTGCCACTATCGAAGGCGACCAAATCATGTTCCTCGGCAAGCAGCCTGCCTCTAAGTATCGCTGCATTGTCATCAAATAACAAACTAACAATAAAGATGAAAATCAAAGATATTCTGTCCATCCAGTTGGACAATGACATCAAGAATGTAATCGATCTCAATTTGCAGAGCGAGGATGAAGTAAAGGAAGAACTCGATGGTTTTATCCTTACCGAGAGTCTTGCCACCCACTTGTCTGATTTCCTCGACAAGTTTACCTCTGATATGAAGGAAACGGGTGTCTGGCTCAGTGGTTTCTATGGTTCGGGTAAGTCTTACTTTGCCAAGATGTTGGGCTTCCTGATAGAAAACCCGTCTATTCAAGGTACCAGTTTCCGGGAGAGATTTTCCCATAAGCTGGTGGGACTCAAGAATGAGGACTTTATCAGAAATCAGATAGATTCTCTTGCCAAGTCGAAATACCAGGTAGTTTTGTTCGACTCAGCAAAGGTAGATAACAGACAGGGCATAGCTCACATGGCGATGAGCCAGTTCCTGCTCTCGCTGGGTCTGATGGCCAACTGGGTTGGTTTCATGGAATATCATCTTTTGTTGGGTGGTCAATATTCAGCCTTCCTCCAGAAGGTAGAAGAGCAGAACAATGGTAAGAAATGGCAGAATCTTCGCCGCAATATGATGACCACAGTGCCTGTTTTCAAGAAGGCGATTAGTGCCATCATTGGCGATGAAAACTTCTTGGAAACCAAGGCCATGGTGGAAGAACGTATCAGTTTATACGATGCCGATAAACTGAAGGAGGATCTTTCCCTCTATCTGGATAAGCATCCTCAGGAAAAGATTGTTTTCTTCATCGACGAGGTGAGCGAGGCCATCACACAGAAGAAAATCAACCTGCTTGACCTGGAAGGTCTCTCTGAATCACTTTCAGCCCTGGGCAACCGTGTCTGGACGGTGGGTATCGCCCAGCAGGCTTTCAATGATGTGCTCAATGCGGCTGGGTTGAACCTGCATCTGCTCAACAAGGTAGAAGCCCGATTCAAGACCCGCATCCCTATTGCTGCCGAAGAAATCGATAAGATTATCCGCAAGCGACTGCTCGACAAAACCGATGCAGGCAAGCAGGAACTCCAGAAATATTTCACCAAGAACAGTGGTATGATTCAGGCGGTTACAAATATTTCCGGACTCGCCCTGAGTGCTACCAAGGATGGTGAAACTTATGCCGATTACTATCCTTTCTTTGAGCACCAGTTTACCATGTTGCAGTATTTCCTCTTTGGTTCTCGCGATACGGTGACCAGCCAGATTGGTACCCGTGGTATGCTGATGTCGGTGTTCGATGTCTTGAAGAAAGAGTCAATGACCGAGGAGGAGGTTTATACCCATGTTTCGGCTGTGGAACTCTGTAATCAGGCAATGGATAATGTTCCAGTGTCACTCGGCATCCGTTACAAGCAGGCTGAAGACCATATCCAGGCTGATGGCAGTTTTAAAATCGTGAAAGGCAAGCAACTCTTGCAGGTCATCTATTTCCTTGCCAAGTCGGATGCCCGTACCACGGTAGAGAATATCACCAGTTCGTATGCCCGCCGCCCGGAACAGTATTATGAGATTCTGGACGAGGTGAAGCGTGCCGTAGCTCTGTTGGTAGAGAATAATGTGCTTCTTCAGACAGCCGACCAGTATCGCATCACCAGTCAGATAGAGCAGCAGATTATCGACGATATGAGCAAGTACGAGATACCAGTCTATCGTCAGAAGGCTGAAATTATCAGCCGCATGAAGCAGTTGCGCCTGGTGAAGGCGGCACAGGGCTTTACGCTGGATGGGGTGAAGTACAGTTTCTGTGTGGAAACCAGCAATGGCGAGAACTTTGCCAACCAGACAGAGCACTATATGAAGGTGGTGCTCTATGATGTTTTCTATGAGGACAGGGAACAGGTGATTGCACAGGTCAAGCAGGATACCCAAGACGAGAAAGGCGTGATGTCGATAATTCCGACGAATTCCTACGCCAAGCAGATTCTCGATTTGGCAGCAGAACTCTTGCGCATAGACTATATCGACACCAAGACTTATTCTACCGATGAGGAGAAGAAGGTGCAGCGTACCATTACTGATACCCGTGGCGACAAGCAGACACAGCTGGAAGACTTGGTGCGCCGTGCCTATCAGGAAGGAACCATTGTCTATGCCTATAATGCCTACCAGTTGACTGAGGAAAACTGTCTCAAGGAACTGGAGGGAGTAGAGCGCAGAATGGCTGGCAATGTCTATACCCGTCGTTTAACAGCTACGTTGGATGATTCCATTGCCAAGCAGGCATTAACTGTGCCTGTTGCCAAACTGTCCAAGCTCTTCGGACCTTCCGAAGAATTCCGGTTCTTCGATACATCAGGCAAGTTTATTGGTGATAATCTGGCTGTGGTTACAGAAATTCTGAATCGCTGCAAGTCGTTCAAGACGGGTGTTGACCTGGAGCGTGACCTTCTGGCTCCTCCTACGGGTTATTCCTATGGTGTAGTGGTAACCACCCTTGCAGCCTTGCTTCGTGGCAACAAAATTATCGTCAAGTATGGTGGCGAGGATTTTCATTCAGCCACAGATGAAGGTGTCAGCAAGGTCTTCGATAGTGTTCGTATCTTTGAAAAGGCAAGTTTCAAGGCTGTACTGCGATCGCTTTCTTACAAGGATCGCCAGGAAATCGTTGACATTCTGAAGGAAGACTGTAAGTATAAGAAGATTCTCCCTTCTGAGGATCAGCCTAATTACAACAAGAATGATTTCGAGATAGTGGATTGCATCCGCACCTTGTCAAAGGCTTTGTCAAAAATGGTTTATGACAAGATAGAGAGCGATGAGGATATGGCGGCTTTGTTCCCTACATCGGTCAAGGCCCGTGCCGTCTTCAACCGTTTCAACAAGACGGTGACAGATACCAACTATCTCAATATGGCGAACGACTTCCTTGACGAAGCCGATGAGTATATCAAAGCCTTGGAGCGTGTGCAGAAAGACTTGCATTTCATCGATACCCAGTTTGATGAGATTGAGGATGAGAAAGAATTTATCGCCGAAGTAAAGGATGAGCTGGAGAAGACGGGCAGTGACATGACCGCCTTCAACCAGAAGCGTGACCTTTGGCGTCAGGCTCGTGAAAGTGACTTGGTTCGCAATGCGCAGATGATGCGACAGACCACCCAGGAAATCAAGGACCTCTATTATCATCTGATGCAGCATAGTGCCGAACAGCTTTCAGAGGCTTGTGTAGAGCTGCTCAACAGGGCTGATTCTTTGCGCCAGAAATGTAGTGCTTATCCAGAGGAGTGGAATGTGTCTATATATAATAAGGTGAAAGGACTAGAGCAGAGCTATCAGAAGCTTACTGCCATTGATGCCCGTCTGGGCGATGGATGGAGCATCCGCTGCCGCAATATCAATATGCAGCTCAGAGATATGGAGTATAAGTTGCAGCAGGTAAAGAATGATACACAAAACCTGGACATTTGGGAGATGGAAATCAACACCACCGACCCGAATCCAGCTCCAAAACCTCAACCAAATCCGGTGCCTCAGCCAAATCCTACTCCTGGTATGCCGCCACAACCCGCACCTCAGCCTGTACCTCAACCAAAGGTATATAAGATGCGCTCCAAGATGCCTCATGGCAAATGCTCTGTAGCTGAGTATCGTAGCTGGCTTCAGCAGCAACTCATACTTGTTGGTAAGATGGGTAAGGACGACGAGGTTGATTTTGAGAGATAAATAGTTATATAATGTTAATAAGTTGCATTTTTTAATGGTAAGTTGGTTGACATTTGAAAATTTTTCGTACCTTTGTCAACAGGAATAGTTAAAGTTTGAAATATGTTGAACGAAATGGAAACTTTCGCTAAGCGATTACGTCAGGCGAGAGTTAAAGAAAAGATCTCTATGGAGGCTTTGAGCCGATTGCTAAATGGCTTAGTTTCCAAGCAGGCAATCTCAAAATACGAGGCTGCCAAGATGATGCCGTCCAGCACGATTCTCATAGCTTTGGCTGATGCACTTCGTGTGGATTTAGATTATTTCTTCCGTTCATTTGCGTTTGATGTACAGGAAATGAAAGTTTCTTTTCGCAAAAAAGCGAGTGTTGGAAGGAAAGATATCGAGGCATTAAAGGTGAATATCCAGGATGAAATCGAACGCTATCTTGAGATCGAAGAAATCTTGGGTGATGAAGGTGATTCTTTTGAAGGAATCCCTTGCGAACAAGTGTTGCTGAGCTATAATGATATGGTAAAGTATGCACAATTTGTTCGCAATAAGTGGCAATTAGGTTCAGACCCTATCGCTAATGTACAGGATATGTTAGAGGCAAATGGGGTTAAGTTCATTACAACTGAAGGACCAGATGGGTTTGATGGCGTGAGTGGAATGATCAATGGGAAATTTCCTGTAATTGTCTTAAACAGTAAAATAGGTACGGCAGAGCGTAAGAGATTTACTGCATTGCATGAGCTTGGACATTTATTGTTTAATGATAAATTCTCAGAGAAATTAAGTACTCGCGAGATAGAAAATATGTGCAATGCTTTCGCAAATGAAATGTTGTTGCCTACTTCTGTCATAGCGAAAACTCTTGAAGGCAAAAATAAGATATCTCTAAATGAGCTTATCTTTTTGCAGGAAACCTATGGCATATCTATAGATGCTATCATGTATAAGCTCTACCAGAAGGGCATTGTTACGGAGAAGAGATATAAGAGTTTCAGAATCCGTAAAAATGTGGAAAAAGAAACTTTTGGGAAAGTTGTTGATAAAGAGCGTTTCCTCGAATTGCAGACGAAAAAGGTTTCTCGTTTCAAGGCAATGGTCTATAGTGCGCTGGCACAGCAATTGATTACGGCTTCTAAAGCTGCTTCCTTGCTGAAGTGTTCAGTTACAACAGTTCGTGATACCGTTAATGTAATATAGCCAATGGAGAAGATAGTCGTAAGTGATACAAATATATTCATAGACTTGATAAGCGTGGATTTGCTTACCGACTTCTTCAAGCTGCCTTGGGAAATCCATACAACAGACATGATAATTCATGAGTTGTTGATTGCCGAGCAGCAAGAGGCTATAAGAGTCTTTGAGGAGGAAGGAAGATTGCTTGTAAAAAAGCATTCTTCGAAAGAAATGGTTGAGCTGGCTGTTATGCGCATGGAAGTTTCAAAAACTTCTAATGCAAGTATTCAGGATTGCTCTGTGTGGAAACTGGCTAAAGATATGGGCTGTTCTCTTTTAACCGGAGATGGTAAACTCCGAAAAATTGTTCAGAAAGATGAAGTGGAAGTTCACGGAATTCTTTATCTGTTCGAAAAGTTATTAGAGCACGGCATCATTGATAGTGAGACTGCCATTGAAAGGATGGAAGCTCTCAAGAATATTAATACTCGTTTGCCAAAAGATGAAATCGATAAGCGAATTCATAGTTGGAAGATGAAAAAATAAGATTTTGACCCTGAAATTTTTCTATGAAAGTGCGTGGAAACTAAAAGTTTCTGCGCACTTTTTTAAGTTTCTAGCTTTTTCTTTGAATTATTTCCCATATTTTATGTATCTTTGTGCACTAAATAGATTTCGAAAAGTTTAAAATACAATAGATATGAAACTGATAGACCATGTTCTGAAAATTAGAGGCCTGATACAGCAGGCCATTGACAATAGATTCTCTCGACTGGGATTGCAGGAGGAGGCAATGCCGGTGGAGACGCTGTCGGATGAGCAGCAGCCTAAACGACGTGTGCTCGATACCATCATCGCTACCCACCAGGCTGCGATGGGCAATTATGCTGAGGCTCGAAAGGAGGCTATCAAGGAATGTGTCTTTACACTCTTCAACCGACTGGCGGCTGTGAAGGTGATGGAAGACCGAGAACTCTTTCCTGAGGTGATTCGCCGACGTGCAGAACATGGCAATCTGTCTTATTCGCACAAGATGTGGCTCGAAGAGCACCCTGAGGAGAGATCTGCTGAACGAATGGGACTGAAAAACTTCCTGAGAGATAAGTTTGCTGAACTCTTCGATGATTTCGGTATTCCGCTCTTTAAGGCAGACCATCCTTACGCTATCCTGCCTACTGCCGATGAACTCGATGAGATTATCACGGCTTTCAACAGCATTGAACTGGATGAGCAGTGCGGCGAGGATATCTGGAAAGGGGATGATATTCTGGGCTGGATGTATGAGAACTTCAATGCCGTAGAAAAGGTGCAGCTCAAGGAGAGTGGAGAGAAAATAGAATATGATAAGGTTTTTCTCCAGAGTCAGATCTATACCCCTCAGTGGGTGGTCAAGTTCCTGGTGGATAATACCTTGGGCAAGCAATATCTGGAGATGTATCCTGACAGCCGTTTTATGATTGATGAGGAAACCGGCAAGACCAAGTATCTGATTGCCAATGCGCCGAAGCAGCAGGTGCGTCATCCTAAGGAGAATGGGGTGCTCGATATCAAGCTTATCGACCCTGCCTGCGGTAGCGGTAACTTCCTTATTTATGCCTTCTCCGTGTTCTATGACATGTATGTAGATCAGATGGAGAACTATGGTGCCGACTTCAGTCGCCGTGATATTCCGAAGCTCATCGTAGAGCACAATCTCTATGGTGTAGATTTGGACGAGCGTGCCGTGCAGATTACCCAGATAGCCCTGTTTATCAAGGCGATGCAGCTGAAGGGCCGTCGTGGCAAGATGCCTACTTATTGCAATGTGGTGTCTTCCCACTTCACCTTGCCTGAGTATGAGAAGATAGAGGCTACCTTCGATATGGGCGACAGTCATTGGAATAGTAAGCAGCGAGAGGTGCTGAAGGATATTTGGAATGACCTTTGCAATGCCCATAAGTTTGGCTCACTTATTCGATTGAAGGAGAAGATAGAAGCGCTGATGCCAAGTCAGGAGGTGACGCTCTTCAATGAGTTCCAGATAGCAGATTTCTTCTCTTTCCGTGAGCAGGCTCTGAGTATCTTGCGCCAGCAGGTTCACCAGTGGGGCGGTGAGGGCAGCAATGCCTATAGCCTCTCATTAGTCAACGATGCCATGACCTTCCTTGACATCCTTACCACGTCGTTTGATGTCGCCGTGGCTAACCCGCCATATACTGACAGCAGTGACTTCGGTCCGGAACTGAAGGAGTTTGCTGAGGCTAATTATAAAAAGCCGATGAAGTTCAACATCAACCTTTATGCTTGCTTTATTAAGAGATGCTGCGAATTGACGGATGATTTGGGTAAGGTGGGAATGATTCACCCTATGACGTTTATGTATATCAAAACGTTTGAGGATGTACGCAAGTTTATTCTTAACCAGACTCATATCAATCTCTTTGTAGAATATGGATTGAGTAATCTCTTTGGTAGCGTCATGGTGGATCCTGCTTTTTATGTTTTAGAGAAGGATCAGTCTGAAAAGAATGATTCACTTTTTGTCTCTCTTGACCAATATACAAGAACTCCGCAAGAAAAGTTTAAGAAGCAATATTGCTTAGAAGCGTTGTCTGATATCGTCGTATGCAATGAGAACAAGCATGTCTATCTCCTTCCACAAGATAAGTTGAAGGCTATCAAGTCATGGCCTTTTATCTATTGGATTTCTGATGAGTTTAGAGAGAAATTTGGAAGTGATGATTTAGATTTAGTTCTTTATATTCGTCAAGGTGGAGCAACTGGGAACAATGAACGAACTCTGCGTTTCTTTTGGGAAGTTTCTTCCAATGACCTATCTGAGGTTATTGAAGACAAGAAACCTTATGTATTTTATCCCAAGGGGGGACCTTTTTGTAAATGGTATGGTAATAATTGGGTTGTTATTGCTTACAAAAATCCAATTATGTATGAGTACTTAAAGAGTCATGGAAATCGACTTCCGAGTGAAAAGTTTTATTTACAAGAAGGCGTTACATATTGTAGCAGTGGATCTCGTGGATGTTCTTTTCGATATATGCCAGTAAATCAGGTAATAAGTGGAGCTGGTCCGGGTATTTATCCTTCTGAAAAGTATTCTAATATTAATTACTATTTGGGATTTCTTAATACAATATTATCAACCTATTTGTTGGAGAGCTTGAATCCTACGGTAAATGTAACACAGGGAGATATAAAGCGTGTTCCTTTTGCACGTCCAAATGAAAAGGATGAGCAAATGGTAGATGTTTTGGTGCAGAATAATATTGATATCAAGAAGCACCTCTGCACCTATTCCATCATAGAGCAGAACTTTACCCATTCCCCAATTGGCACATCATCCATGCCAACCGAAGAACTCTCTCACTTCTTCAACTACGAGAATGCTCTCTTGACTCAAATCCTCTTAAACGAGGCCATCATCAACCGTATTGTCTTCGATGTCTATGAGTTGAGTGATCATGATCGCCAGATGGTATTGGATAAGGAAGGCATTCCTGTGGGCGACCTGAGCGTATCGCAGGCAGCCCTGGAGGCATACAAGACTTGGCTGAAGGAAGAAAACACCGAGTTCCCAACCTCAGCAGAAGTTTGGGAGCATCTGGATTCCCTTACCATCGACAACGAGCAGCCACAAATCTCTGATTTCGAAAAGCTCTATCAGAACAATTATGGCTGGGAGGAGTTCTGCAACAGTGACAACCATCGCATGAACCCTATCGAAGTATGGTATCAGTTCCGCTATGCCGGGGTGCTTCCGCCTCAGCGAACCCAAAGCCTCTGCTTTGAGCTGATAACCGACGTGATCCGTGCCATCCTGAAGAAAGATGACGATGGCGTTATCCCACTCTGTGAACGTATGGGTGAGGAGCCATTGGATGTACGCATTGAGCAGGAATTGGTGGAACGAGGCTATGACGGAGCGCAAATCTCGCAGATAGAGCAGTTGCTCTGCATGAACCTGGGCACCGGCAAGAGTCTGAGAAAGTATCTGTATGAAAAGTTCTTCCAGCAGCTCAGCGACCATCTCAACCTCTTTATGTATCTGCCAAAGACACCATTCATCTGGCATCTTACCAGTGGTGACCCGACAAGCGGTCATTCTGCCATCGACCTCTACATAAGCATCTACACCTGGAGCCGCGACACCCTCTTCCGCATCAAGAGCGTGTATCTCGCCAACCGGGAGAGCGGTCTTTCCGACCGCCTTGCCGCCATCGACCCAACCACGGCAAACGGCAAGATAGAGGCAGCCGAAATCAAGGATCAGCTGCAGGAACTACATCTGTTTGCCGACAAGATAGATGCCCTCCTTGCCAGCGGCTACGATCCGAAGCTCGACGACGGTGTGGGCAAGAACATAGCCCCACTACAGAAAGCCGGCTTGCTGAGCTACGAGGTGCTCAACAACGGACAGCTGAAGAAATATCTCAATGCAGATTGGTAAAACTAAAAAGAATAAATAACAATGATAGACAAATGGTTCATTGACGATATAAACAAGGCAGCGGCAGGAGAGGGACGAGTCGTAGTGACCGATGTCTGGGAAGAAGGAAAATTCCTCTTGAATTTTCTTCCTTCTCAGTTTGTGCTGCTGCCTGTAGCCAGCTCTGACCTGGATGAAATCAAGGCGAAGTATGAGGCGGAGACTCATCATGCTGGCGAGAAAGTAGTGTTTTATACCCAGAGAAGCAAGGGTGAACTGACTTTCCTTCTCGAATATGCCGAGACGCAAGGTTGCATCGTGCTTGATGATATGGAAACTTACATCCGCAAGCATTTGTTTGATGCCATCCAGATCAATACGCAGTTGCCAAAGGCGGAATTGCTGGTGGCTGCCAAGTTGAGCAAGGGAAAGAACCTGAACTGGTGGAAGGGCATAGCCATGGGGCTGAACAAGCCGATGGAAACCGACAAGCTCCTGATGGATTTGCTGGCCGCACCTGCATCTACAGCCAAGAACATGGACAAGGATGTATGGAAGATATTCACTGCCGAAGTCTTTTCCATGATAGGCAAACCGCAGACGGAACAGCCTGCAGAGGTGCTGGCTCAGACCGTGATGGATGCCATCTTTGATGGTCTGGTCAGCAATCAGATTTCAGCCTCCCTGCTCTCTATCTATCACAGGTGTACCAGTAGGCATGATATGGATGCAATGATGGCAGACTACATCGCCCGATATACCAGGTTGAAGGAGGCTGATCCGCTGAAGGCTCATCCCGACCATCCATTCCTGGCATTAGACCATGCCCTGTTCAAGCGCCTGAGCCATGCCATAGAAAACGGAGAATTTCTGGCGGGCTATACCCAGTATATCGATGCCCGCATCCAGAGCAGACAGGCTGTAAGCTATAAGGCAGCCTGGCTCAAGGATGTAAAGACCATCGTGGAATTCAAGAACGGTGAACTCTACAAGGTGGCTTCCCTACAGGATTTCGCCACTTATTACCGTGCTCATTTTGCGGTACTTGATACGGCTGTGCGCCATCTCTATGCAGCCTGGCTGCACGATGAGAAATGGCTACGCCCTTTCCAGTATCTCTATGAGCAGGCAGAAAAGGAACTCCTGGATAAATGGTTTGCTTTGGCAAAGGATTACCAGCCTTCGCAGCAAGGATTGCTGAAGGAAAAACTCTTGGGTAAGGGCAGAATCGCCATCCTGGTATGCGACGGCCTGCGACAGGAAATCGCTGAAACCATCTATCAGCAAGCCAAATCGAAGAAGTCTAACGACTATGCCTTCGCCATGCTCCCATCCGTTACGGAAAACGGCATGAGTGCCTTGTTTGGCTGTGAAGGCGTGGAACTGTCGGCACAAGCCCGCTATGCCCATCTCAAGACTCAGGTGCCTGATGTTGAGGTGATACAGGCAGACAAACTGAACAGCAGCATCACCGCCCAGCATCTGGTATTGATGTATGGTGATATAGACCAGGTGGGCGAGAAGAAGCAGTTGGCGGCATTGAAGGACATTAATAATTATGAGAAGGAGATAGCCGAAAAGATAGATAGCCTGCTGGATATGGGATATGCCAAGGTGTATGTAACAGCCGACCACGGCTTCGTTATTACGGGTATCCTGGATGAGGCTGACAAGATTCCGGCTCCGCATGGTGACATCCGGAAACTGGATGAGCGATTCTGTCTGGCTAACGACCAGCTGACTCCTTCTTCCGTAAATCTGATAGCCCGACAGGATGATTTCTGCGGATCAGCCTATCAGTATTATGCCCAGACCGACAAGCCGTTTGTAACCAAGGGAGCTTACGGCTATGCACATGGTGGCTTTACACCGCAGGAATGCATCATTCCTATCTATGAGTTTGGCAAGGATGCTGGTGTTGAGGCGCTGCAGGTGAATATCGCCAATAAGAAGGAACTGCAGCATGTAGCTGGTCAATACTTCAAGTTGAAGATTCAGGCAGAATCATCTTCTGATGTCTTCAAGCAGGAGCGCCGCATCGAACTGCATCTCTATGAAGGAAGCCAGCAAAAATCGACACAGATTGTTACCATCAAACCGGGACAACTGCTTGACAATAATGAATTTGTAATGCCATCATCTGGAAACATAAAAGTGGTTCTGGTAGATGCAGCCACCAAGGAGCAGATTGATTTCTGCGAGGTGAAGTCGGCATCATCAAGAGACCTGGATGACTTGTTTTAAAACGTTGCCTGTAAAAAGGCAAAAAACATGATAGACAATGATAGAATTAGATAGAAAACTCCTGGATTTGTTCCAAGGCTTTGTGGTAAGAAAAGACATCGTTCGTGCCGTGAAGGTGGGAGCCAACGTACCTGTATTCGTATTGGAATACCTGCTTGCCAACAGTTGCAGTACCGATGATGAGGAAAAAATCAGGGAGGGAGTGGAGAGCGTGAAACGTGTGCTCCAGAAACATTATGTGAATCCGGATGAGGCGAATGTGGTTCAGTCGAAAATCAAGGAGGAAGGTTCCTACAAGGTGATTGACAAGATTTCCGTCCGTCTGGATGCATCGAAAGATAAATATTGGGCAGAACTGTCTAACCTCAATATCCGTGAGGCGAATATCGACGAGAGTCTGGTTACCCAGCACGAGAAGATGATGATGGGTGGCATCTGGGCCATCATCGACATCGACTATGATTCTAGCATGATGATAGGCAACAAGATTTATCCTTTCGTGGTATCCAAGATTCGTCCTATCCAGCTTTCTAATTTCAGCCTCGACCGCATCGTGGAAGCCCGCAGGGAATTTACCAACGAAGAGTGGCTGAACGTGCTGTTGAGAAGTGGAGGCTATGAACCGGAATCGGAGGGAATGACGGAGCGCATGAAGATGCTTCTGCTTTCTCGCTTTATCCCTTTGGTGGAGGCCAATTTCAATATGGCGGAACTGGGTCCACGCAGTTCGGGTAAATCTTTCGTGTTTAAGGAGTTGTCTCCTTATTCCATGCTGGTGAGTGGCGGACAGGGTACTGCTGCCTCTCTGTTTGTGAACAACAGCAATGGTCAGATTGGTGCCATGGGCAAATGGGATGCGGTCTGTTTCGATGAATCTACCGATGAACTGTTTAAGGATAGGGAAGTGGTGCCGCTGATGAAAGACTACATGGAGAGTGGATCGTTCTCGCGTGCCGGCAAGAGTGGCGAGAAATCGGCCAATGCCTCCATCATTCTGAATGGTAACATCAACCAGCCAGTGGAGACGGTGTTGCAGACGAGCCATCTGTTCAGTCCTTTCTCAGACAAGATCAGCGATGATACAGCCTTTCTGGACCGTATCGGTTTCTTCTTGCCGGGATGGGAAATTATGAAGTTTGCTCCAGCCAACTTCACCAACCATATCGGTTTCAGTACCGATTTCTTCAGTGAAATGCTGCATCATCTGCGTAAGGACAACTATACCAATGCGCTGGACGATTATTTCACCTTGGGTTCACAGCTGAGACAGCGTGATACCAAACCGGTGAGAAAGACGGTATCTGCCCTTATCAAGCTGATGCACCCAGATGGCAACTTCACCAAGGAAGACATCCGCAAGTATCTTAGCTGGGCGATAGAAATGCGCCGAAGAGTAAAGGAACAGTTGAAGCGCATCGGTGGCATGGAGTTTTGGGATACCAATTTCTCTTATATAGACAAGGAGACCCAGGAGGAAACCTTTGTTTCCGTGCCGGAGGAACGTGGCAGCAACCTGATAGAAGATGCACCTTTGGCTCCAGGCACCTGCTATACGGCAACCTGCGATGGCGACAAGGTATCGCTGATTAAGGTTGAGGTGATCACCATGCAGGGCAATGGCAAGTTGACGGTGAGCGGCACTTCTTCTGCAGAGGTGAAGGAAGACATCCGCAACACCTATAACTATATCCGTGCCAACGAGAGCAGTATTCTCTCGCAGAAACATTCGCTGATGCGGCTGGATGTAACGGTGCAGGTGACGGCATTGCTGGGAACCACGCAGGTGGGCGGTATCGGTTCGGCAGTATTTGCCGCCATCGTATCATCGGTATTTGGCAGAAACCTGAAGCCTGCGCTGGGCATCATCGGTAACATTTCTATTGGTGGAGCGATAGTCAGGGCTACCAATTTCTCTGATAGGGTATCATTGCTATCAGAGAATGGAGCCAAGACGGTGCTGGTTCCGATGGATAATCTCCAGGAAATGGCTACCCTTCCTGCCACGATTTTGGGTAAGACGGATGTGCCTTTCTATGCCAATGCACAGATGATTATTCAGAAAATCATATAAAAAATAGGATAAAAGGTATAGATTATGCAATACAAGAATATCATATTTGATTTGGGTAATGTCCTGGTGAAGATCAATCCGGAAGGATGCATCGGGGCTTTCAAGGCGATAGGAATGGGGGAACTGGCGAATCCGAATCCTCAGAGTGAGGGGATGAAGCTGATGAGCAAGCTGGGTGTTGGAATGATTACCACCGAAGCATTCTGTGATGCATCCATACCTTCCAGAACGCGAAGTTCGATGATTGGCTTTCACTTCGATTCTGACGGAAATGTCAGAATCGAAGCTTTTATTAAAAGGCATCAGAATGATTTGTCAAATGGTGTCAGGCAGGCATAGAGCGGAACGTTGATCATCCAGTCTTGATCCTTATAGGGAAGCATGGAGTAGCGAAGTCCCTTCAGTTGCGGATTGTTGGTGATGAATGTTCTGAGAGATTTCGCCTTAACGTTCACCTCTGCCTTTACTTCTATCGGTATAACCCTGTCGTGCCATTGGGTCAGGAAATCAATCTCTATTGTGGAGTTATCCACAGCATGATAGTATAATGGAATATCCTGGCTTTTCAGCTGGGTGAAGACATATAGTTCTGTAAAGGCACCTTTATATTCAGAGAAAATGCCATCGCCCACCAGCATCGATTCTGCTGAAGTCTCTGCCATCGCTCCCATCAGTCCCACATCGAGCATGAAGAGTTTGAAGGCGTTCAGGTCTTCATAGAATTTGAAAGGGAGGCGTGGGGTATTGACTCTCTGAACCTTATATGCCAGTCCTGCATCTATCAGCCATTGGATGGCCAGTTCGAAATCTGCGGCTCTGGCACTTTTCTTCACGGCTCCATAGATGAACTTCTTGTTCTCTTTGGCAAGTTGGGCAGGGATACTGTCCCACACCATATTAATGCGAGGCACTTCTCTATCTGGTGCGTGCTTCGAGAAATCTCGGCGATAGTCTTGTATAATCTGCTTTTGGATGGAACGGACTTCCTGTAGTCCCTTCTGCTCTACATGGGCGAGTACGGCGGCTGGCATTCCTCCTACATAATAATATTGTCGCAGCAGGCTGATCAATTCTGTTTCCAGTAAATTGATGACGTTCCAATTTCCTTCTTTCAGGATGCTTGCCATTTTCTCTTTTCCCATGGCATCGAGGAATTCGATGAAGTTCATCGGATAGAGGCGCAGCTCTTCTACTTTTCCTACTGGATATGATACCCCGCTATGGAGTGATATTCCCAGCAGGGATCCTGCCACGATGATATGAATATCAGGAGCATCCTCGCAAAAGAACTTTAAAGTTTCTAATGCTTTAGGACAATCTTGTATCTCATCGAGTACCATAAGTGTATCGTTGGGGGTAATATCTACCTGGCTGATGGCGGAGAGTGCCATCAGTATATCAGCTGTTGTGCCGCCTTTTTCAAACACTTCTGCTGCCTTCTGATTTCTGTCGAGACTGAAGAATGCAAGTTTTTTATATTCTCTTTTTCCAAATTCTTGCAGGATATAGGTCTTGCCTACTTGTCTCGCTCCGTTGAGAATCAGAGGTTTATGGTCTTTCTTGTTCTTCCATTCTACGAGTTTGTTATAGATGCTTCTTTCCATGATTTACACTTTTTCTAACGAATAATCGTATGAATTCCGCACTTTTTCTGACGAATAATCGTATGAACTTCACACTTTTTCTGACGAATAGCGGAGCAAAGATACACTTTTTCTAACGAATAACCAAGGAAAAGGCCGACTTTTTCTCTTTTTCCTTTAAAACTTAATATTTGTTATACATTGTGGTTTATTCGCTTTTTCCAATAAAATGTTATACCTTTGCCAACTCATAATAACTAACAAATAATATCAAAATGAATTTTTACAAGACATTAGGACTGAAAAACAGTCGTATCGACGTGGCTGATGCCTTGCGAGGATTGGCAGTGGCAGGTATTATTCTCTATCATTCCGTGGAGCATTTCAATATGTACGATGGAAGCATAGAGCATGCTTATACGCTGGGGTGTGATGATTGGATGGCAGATGTGCTGGCATTGCTGCTGTCGGGAAAGATGTATGGCATTTTTGCCCTGCTCTTCGGATTGAGCTTCTTTATTATGAATGATAACCAGCAGCAGCGGGGAAATTGCTTTTCTGGAAGATTCGCCTGGCGAATGTTCCTCCTGGCAATGCTCGGTATCGTGAACACCGCCTTTTTTGATGGCGATATCCTCTTCTCCTATGCCATCTATGGACTGGTTCTCATCCCATTGAGTTATCTTCCTACCAAATGGCTCTGGTGGGTGGTTGCCTTCCTCTTTATCCAACCGGTAGAAATCTACTCCCTCATTTCGGGATGGCAGGTGGATGCATCGGCATTGAGTGAGGTGTATGGAAATATGTATCATGGTCATCAGCACGGCACCTTCCTGGAGAATGCCTACAGTAACCTGCGATACGGACAGGTGGCTACCTATTACTGGTGCCTGATGAAGGGAAGACATACGCAGACTATCTGCCTCTTCATACTCGGAATGCTGGTGGGGAGAAAGCGTTGGTTCTATAATGAGAACAACAACCTGGCTTTGTGGAAGAAGGTGCTGGCATTTTCCATCCTGGTATTGATTGTGGGTGACATCGCTGATGTGCGCCACATGGAAACATGGAACAATTGGCTTTATCCTATCTACAACTTCTTCATCCTCTCGTTTGTAGTATCAGGATTCGTTTTGTTGTGGTACGGAAAGGAATGGTTCAGAAAGGGATTGTCGTTCCTGCGCCAGTTTGGCAAGATGAGTCTGACCAACTATTTCCTCCAGTCTATCATCGGTTGCGGACTGTTTGCCTATTATGGTTTCAATCTCCAGACAAAGCTTGGTATCACCTACGCCTTTTTTGTGGGTATTGCCATGGTGGTAGTACAATGCCTCTTCTCCAACCTTTGGCTCAAGTATCACTCCCATGGTCCTTTCGAGGGAATATGGAAGAAACTGACCTGGATTAAATTCTAAAACTTTAAGATTTTGAGATAAAAAAAGGTGTGTCATAAATCCATGATACACCTTTTTATTTTTTATTGATCCTTTCTGAATATCTTATCCACGACAATGGCGATGGCGCCAGACACGATTTCCTTGAATTCCTGGAAGATGTTCTTCATGGTGCGGCTTTTTTAAATCTGTCATGCTCACTATAAAACTTTCATGATGTTCGAAGGTGGGCGCTGCGCCATGAGTTCCTGCTTCATATAATCCATGTAGGGCGCTACATGCTGATAATAATGGTATAACCCGGACAGAGATAGTTGAGACCGGAATCGCCATACTTATTAATGCGGCTTATCAGAAGGTAAAAGTAGTTATAGGCATATCCTTCTTTTACTAATAAATGTTATATTCCCACCATTCTTTTCCCTAATCATTTGTTCTCTCCCGAATTTACAGTACTTTTGCAGTAAGTATCTAATTAAGGATTAAAAGTGCGATTTAAAATAAGGTATAGATTATGCAATACAAGAATATCATATTCGATTTAGGTAATGTCCTGGTGAAGCTCAATCCCGAAGGATGCATCGGGGCTTTCAAGGCGATAGGAATGGGGGAACTGGCGAATCCGAATCCTCAGAGTGAGGGGATGAAGCTGATGAGCAAACTGGGTGTGGGAATGATTACCACCGAAGCATTCTGCGATGCAGCCCGTGAGTTGACAGGAGCTGATGTGACGAATGAAGAGATCATCGATGCTGCCAACAAGATGCTGGTGGAGATTCCTGATGAGAAAAAGGAGCGACTCCTGCAGTTGAAGAAGGCTGGTTACCGCCTCTTCCTCTTGAGCAATACCATTGATATACATTGGGATTATTGCGTGGAGCATCTCTTCCCTTATCAGAACTATGGGGTAGAGGATTATTTCGAGTACTGTTTCCTCTCTCAGCGAATGCATTTGGCTAAGCCTGATGCCCACATCTATGAGGAGGTAATCAGGCAGGCGAACATCCATCCCGATGAAACTCTCTTCGTCGATGATCTGAAGGAAAACTGCGAGGCTGCTGAGAAACTGGGCATCCATACCTTCCAGAACGTGAAGCTCGATGATTGGCTTTCACTTCGATTCTGACTTCTTATCATCTGACAGGAATCCCTATCTTGTTACATACATAACAAAGCGAGAAAAATGATATATATAAATTATTGTCACAAAAATAACATATCCGATAGCAAAATGTCATTTTTACGGCTAAAAACAAGTGGTTGACCCATATCAAGAAAAACATATTGCAATGATATTTCTCGGCAAAAGATGCCGTTATTCGATAAAAAAGTGTTAACTTTGCACTCGTATTTAAGGAATAACAAATAATAAATTTTAAAAAGGTTAATAATTATGATGACTATTTTTACAATGACTTTCGCCGCAGTTATGTTTTCAGGTATGGTTCTTTGCATGGGCATGTTCTTGAAACACGTAGTAAACTCAATTCCAGAAATGACTAACATGAGCCATTCTGTTAGCTTGAGCAAGTAAGAATAGAACACTACGATATATATAATATATATAAATGAATCACTTTAGAAATAGAGAGAGATTTATATAAAGATGAGGGTGTGTCATAAGTCTGTGACGCACCCTCTTTTGTTGTTTATTTATCCTTTCTGAATATCTTATCCACGACTATAGCAATGGCGCCATCGCCCGTTACATTGCAGGCGGTACCAAAACTGTCCATCGCAATATAGAGGGCTATCATAAGTGCTTGCATATCAGCATTGAAACCTAAAACTGAGGCTAGCGGACCTAGCGCTGCCATGACGGCTCCTCCCGGAACTCCCGGAGCTGCTACCATGCAGATGGCGAGCACGAAGATGAAGTTGAGAAAGAGAGGAAGATTGCACGGCATACCATTGATGAGACAGATGGTGAGCGCACAACAGGTAATCTTCATCATTGATCCCGAGAGATGGATGGTGGCACAGAGCGGAATGGTGAATCCGGCAATGCCATCGGTGACGCCGTTTTTCAAGGTCTGCTTCAGAGTTACCGGAATGGTGGCTGCCGATGATGATGTGCCAAGTGCCGTGAAGTAGGCTGGCAACATGTTGAGCAACAGTTTAAAAGGATTCTTATGGGACAAGCTGCCAGCCAACAGATATTCGTAAAGTAAGATGACGATATGGAGTACAAGAATGACGAGGATAATCTGTGCAAAGACCAGCAGAATGTGGTAGGCTTCGCCGGAGAAAGTCATGCCCAGGAAGATGCCGAAGATATAAAGGGGCAGTAGGGGAATGATGACTTTGGCGATGACACCTGATACGATTTCCTTGAATTCCTGAAAAACGTTCTGCATGGTGCGGCTGCCTTTGTGGGCAATGCCCAGTCCGGCAATGAACGAGAAAACGAGGGCGCTCATCACATCTACCATGGCAGGTATCTTGATTTCGAAGAAGGGTTTGAGTTCTTCAGCCTTATCTACTGCCACATGGGCAGAATTGGCAATCATGTGTGGGAAGAGTGCCGAGCCGGTGCCATAGGCTAGCAGACCTGCCAGGATGGTGTCGGCAAAGGCGATGCCCACAGTGGCAAGGAGAAGTTTTCCGGCTCCGTGACCGATGTCGGCAATGGCTGGCGTAACGAGACCGATGATGATGAGCGGTATCATAAAGCCCAGAAACTGGCTGAAGATGCCGTTGAAGGTGAGAAACGCTCTGACGGCCGCTTCATTGAAGAAATTGCCGAAGATTACACCCAACAGGATGGCAATGATGATTCTTGCCAATAGTGGCATTTTAATTCTTTTCATATTCGTAAAATTGCTTTTTGCCTGCAAAGGTACGATATTTCTGACTTTTTTCCAAGTATTTTGGTTATAGATTATACTTTTTCTAACGCATAACCAGAAAAAAAGCCCACTTTTAAAAGTAAGGCCTGTTTAAAATGTTTATATTTCACGAAAATAATCTCTGATTTATGCCGTAATCTGGAATATTTTTCGTATCTTTACACCATCAAACAGAATGACTATGTTTAAAAAGAAAGATTCGAATCCTCAGTTACTGAACTTTCGCATATCATGAAGTTAAAGGAGTTAAGGAAGTTAAGGAGTTAAGACGTATGTCTTGCTGCTTAAAAACTACGCCAAAAAGACTGTTGTCTTAACTCCTCAGCGACCGTAGGGAACGATAACTCCTTTAACCCCTTTAACTTCTGAGCTTGCGAAACTTGAATAAATATAGATAAAGATATGAGACTCAATCTTAGTTCACAAATCGTACTCAATAAAGTACCTGTAGAGTTCTACAAGCCAAAGACGACTGTAGAATACTCTGAAATCTCCAGAATGGAGAAGATTCATACAGACATCTTTGCCTCTATGGCAGAAGGTGCCAGTCATGTAGCTGATAAAATAGAAGCTGGCATCAAGGCGGCACAGCAGGAAGGCAAATTCTATGTGATGGCGCTGGGTTCCGGTTCTTCTCTCTATTCTGTATACGATGAACTCGTTCGCCGTTACAACGAGAAGACCCTGAGCTTCCGCAATGTTGTTGTATTCAATGCATACGAATATTATCCGCTCCAGAAGGACAGCTCTCTCCGTACCATCAACCAGTTGAAGGATCGTTTCCTCAATCATGTGGATGTGGCTGAGCAGAACATCTTTACACTGGATGGTTTTGTGGCACAGGATGCCGTACAGGACAGTTGCCGTCTTTATGAGCAGCGTATCAAGACCTTTGGCGGTCTCGATGTAGCCCTCATAGGTATAGGCCGTTCGGGTAATATTGCAGCCAACGAGCCAGGTTCGGGCATCCAGTCGATGACCCGTATCATCCTCATCGGCAATACCTCTCGCGAAGAGATGGAGAACAGTGAGCAGACCAAGGAAACCATTCCTCCGTGTTCGCTCACCATGGGTATCGCTACCTTACTCTCAGCCAAGAGCATCTATCTGACAGCCTGGGGCGAAGAGAAGGCAGAGATTATGCAGAAGGTGGTGGAGAACTCTATCACAGATACCCTGCCGGCATCATTCCTTCAGACTCATCCGAATGCTCATGTTGTCATCGACCTGGGTGCAGCTCACCATCTGACGCGTATCGAGCATCCATGGCTCGTAACTTCATGCCAGTGGAGTGATAAACTGGTGCGTTCGGCACTGGTATGGCTCTGCCAGAAACTCGGTAAGCCTATCCTGAAGTTGACCAATAAGGATTATAATGAGAACGGACTGAGCGAACTTCTGGCACTCTATGGTTCTGCCTACAATGCCAATATCAAGATTTTCAATGATTTGCAGCATACTATTACCGGATGGCCAGGTGGTAAGCCGAATGCCGATGATACCTATCGCCCGGAGCGTGCAACACCATTCCCTAAGAAGGTTATCGTATTCTCTCCACACCCAGACGATGATGTTATCTCTATGGGAGGAACCATCCGTCGACTGGTACAGCAGAACCACGATGTGCATGTAGCTTACGAAACATCAGGAAACATTGCTGTGGGTGATGAGGAAGTAACAAGATTCATGCACTTTATCAATGGTTTCAACCAGCTTTTTGCAGACTCAAAAGACAGCATCATCTCTAATAAATATAAGGAAATCAAGACCTTCTTTGCCAAGAAGAAGGAAAGTGACTTCGATACGAGAGATATCCTGACCATCAAGGGACTGATCCGGCGTGGTGAGGCTCGTATCGCTTGTACTTATAATGAAATTCCGCTTGATCATGTCCACTTCCTCGACCTGCCTTTCTATGAGAGCGGCAAGATAGAGAAGTTGCCAATGACCGAGAAGGATGTGGAGATAGTGAGAGCTCTGTTGCAGAAGGTGCAGCCGCATCAGATTTATGTTGCCGGCGACCTTGCTGACCCTCACGGAACCCACAAGAAGTGTACTGATGCCGTTCTGGCAGCTATCGATGAAGAGAAGAAAGCGGTTGCAGAATGGTTGAAGGACTGTCGCATCTGGATGTATCGTGGTGCCTGGGCAGAATGGGAGATTGAGAATATCGAAATGTGTGTTCCTTTGAGCCCTGAGGAGTTGCGGGCAAAGCGTAACTCTATCCTCAAGCATCAGTCGCAGATGGAGAGTGCTCCTTTCTTGGGTAATGATGAGCGCCTGTTCTGGCAGAGAGCCGAGGACCGTAACCGTGCTACAGCATCGCTCTACGACCAGTTGGGTCTGGCATGCTATGAGGCCATGGAGGCTTTCGTGGAGTACAAGCCATTGTAATACCTTATTAATATATTTAACTGAACTTCCTGGTATGCGAAAGTTCAGTAAATAATAAAGTGACCCTAGTTTTAGGGTTGAGAGTTTGTTTTTAGGTTTGCCGCTTGAGGGGTCATTTAGGCCTTTCAAGCGTTTTTTTTATGGCTTGTTTCAAAATGAAACGAATAATGCGTAATTTGCTTTCATTTTGTTCTGTATTTTAAAAAGAACTATACAAAACAATAACTAAATTAAAATATTAACATCAAAAAGTAAGTAATATTTTGAAATATTGAGCAAAATGTCGTACCTTTGCACCAGAAAATAAACAAAATGTAAATTAATTAATAGGAGAGATTAACATGAAAAAGATTGAAGCAATCATCCGTAAGACTAAGTTTGAGGATGTAAAAGAAGCTTTGCTTGCCGCCGACATCGAGTGGTTCTCTTACTACGATGTAAGAGGAGAGGGCAAGATGAGACAGGCTCGAATCTATCGTGGTGTTATGTATGATACCAGTAGTATCGAGCGAGTGTTGCTGAATGTTGTCGTGCGCGACAAGAACGTAGAGAAAACGATTAATGCCATCCAGGAGGCTGCCCGTACAGGCGAGATTGGTGATGGTCGAATCTTTGTAATTCCTGTAGAGGATACCGTAAGGATCCGTACAGGTGAAAGAGGCGATATCGCTCTCTATAATGCTGAGCAGGAGAAATAATATTTAATGTTAAGTGTTTAATGTTAAATGTTAACTGAATTGGATGAATTAATAGTAAAATCGGAATGTTTGGGAGTTAGGTGAGAGTATCGAGTGCTAAGTGGACGTATGCTAACTTAACATTTAACATTCCTTCTTAAAAGGTAAAGATTATGAGTGTACAGGATTTAGGAATTTCAGTAGATACCGTATGGATGCTCTTGGCAGCCATGTTGGTCTTTTTTATGCAGCCGGGATTTGCCCTCTGCGAGGCGGGCTTTACCCGTAGTAAAAATACAGCGAACATCTTGTTTAAGAACTTTGTCGACTTCATGGTCGGTTCTGTTCTCTTCTGGTTCGTAGGTTTCGGATTTATGTTTGGTAGCGATGGCGCCGGTTTCATCGGTATGCCTAACTTCGGCGATTTGTCTTTCTATACAAATGCAGCCGGTCTTCCTACTGAAGGCTTCCTGATGTTTGAAACCGTATTCTGCGCTACTAGTGCTACCATCGTTTCAGGTGCTATGGCAGAACGTACCAAGTTCTCCATGTACTGCATTTACTCATTCTTCATTTCATTGATTATCTACCCTGTAGAGGGTCATTGGACATGGGGTGGCGGTTGGCTTTGCAACAGCGAGGCAGGCTCATTCATGATGAACACCTTCGGTGCTGCCTTCCATGATTTTGCAGGTTCTGCTATCGTACATAGTGTTGGTGGTGTACTTGCCTTGGTTGGTGCCATCTGCTTAGGTCCTCGTCTTGGTAAGTATCGCAACGGCAAGAGCACGGCTATCCCTGGTCACAACTTGATGGCTGCTGCCCTGGGTGTATTCATCCTCTGGTTCGGATGGTTCGGATTCAACCCTGGTTCTCAGCTCGCTGCTTCTGGTGAGGTTAACCGTGTTGCTATCAGTCACGTATTCCTTACCACCAACCTGGCTGCAGTCTGCGGTGGTTTGGGTACCATGTTCACATCTTGGATCAAGTATGGCAAGCCATCATTCTCATTGACATTGAATGGTATCTTGGCTGGTTTGGTAGCCATTACTGCTGGTTGCGACTTGGTTAGTCCATTGGGTTCTGCCATCATCGGTCTCTTGGCAGGTATCATCTTGGTATTCTCTATTGAGTTCATCGATACCAAACTTCATATTGATGATCCTGTTGGCGCAAGTTCAGTACATGGTGTATGCGGTATCTTCGGTACCTTGATGACTGGTCTCTTCGCCCTTGATGGTGGCGCCTTCTATGGTGGTGGCTTCGGATTCTTCGGTGCTCAGTGCTTCGGTATCCTCTGCATCGACCTTTGGGCAGCCGTAACAGGTATTATCCTCTTCTGGGGTATCAAGAAGATTGCTGGTCTCCGTGTTGACAAGAGAATTGAGGAAGAAGGTCTCGATATCTACGAGCATGGTGAAAGTTGCTACAACTAAAGAAACTTTCATATAGCGAGCGAGAGAGATTTTTCAGCAGAAGTTTTGGCGAGCAGAGTTATAATTAGTACCTTTGAATAAGGTACGCTGCATCTCAACAATATAAATAAATCGCGATTTATTTTGTATTGTCTTCGATTTGCAGAACCTTTGCTGCCGAAACTTTTAAAAACAAAAATGTATCACATAAAAATAAGAGAATATGAAGAAGATTTTTGATATAAAGAAGATGGGTGCCATTGCACTCGGTTTGGTTGCTTTTGCTCCTGTAGCTTCTGCTCAGGATGAGGTGGAAACTACAATCGCTGCAGATGTTGTAAACCAGTATATCTGGCGTGGTCAGTCACTGGGAGAAGTCTCTTTGCAGCCAACACTCGGTATTGGTTACAAGGGCTTGTCTCTGACAGCTTGGGGAAGTGTAGGTATCTCTCAGCCAGAGGATACTAAGGAGTTTGACCTTACCTTGGCTTATGAAACCGGTGGTTTCCATATCGGCGTGACCGATTACTGGTTCAACTCTCCTAACGAGAAGTATTTCGCCTATAAGGCACATGAAACTTCTCATGTTTTTGAGGCAAATGTAGGTTATGACTTTGGTCCAGTTGCCTTGAACTGGTACACCAACTTTGCAGGCAATGATGGATTAAATAAGGATGGTGACCGTGCTTATTCTTCATATGTTGAGGCTACAGCCCCATTCAAGTTAGGCGGTTGCGATTGGGCAGCAAGTATAGGCGCAGTTCCATTTGCTACATCTTTCTATGGTGATGCCAATGGTTTTGCAGTTACCAATGTTTCACTGAAAGCTACCAAGGATTTGAAGATTACAGATTCTTTCTCTGTTCCTGTCTTCGCTCAGGTCGCTGCCAATCCTAGCACTGAGAAAGCTTACCTGGTAGTAGGTTTTACCTTGCAGCCATAATAGGCTCTTAGGTTTTACGATATAATCTTACGTTGGTAGTTTTAAGTTTTTATTTTTTTATTTTAAATGCCGATAGTTCCGTCAAAGAGCTATCGGCATTTCTTTGTATGATATGGGGGGTAAGAAACTGTGTATAATGCCCTGGATACTTTGTTGCATATCTATGAGCGTATAATATGCCCTGGATACGCTTTGTTTATCTTAAAAATGATTGTATTTTACAGATTGTAATTAAATAGTATATTTTTCTTTTCAGTTTATTATATGTTTTAATCTAATATGCGTTAATATGTTATTGTTGTGATAAAGTAAAGACAAAATGCTACTAATCTTTTCTTTATTCTAACAAAAAGTTGTAATTTTGCACCCGAAACATAGCAAAAAGTAATTTTGAGCTTTGTTTTGCTTGGTTTACTCCTAAAAGAATGGATTGGACATGCCAAGGTGAATAAGAGAGAATAATAGTTAAAAATAACCGTAAAAGAAAGGAAATGATTTATGTGTGGAATCGTATCTATCTTCAATATTCAGGAGCAAACTCCTGAATTGCGACAGCAAGCGCTTCGTATGAGCCAGAAGATTCGCCATCGCGGACCAGACTGGAGTGGAATCTACTGTGGTGGTTCTGCTATCCTGGCACATGAGCGTCTGAGTATTGTTGACCCTGAAAGTGGTCGCCAACCTTTGTTTGCACCAGACAAGAAACAGGTGCTTGCCGTAAACGGTGAGATTTATAATCATCAGGACATCCGTGCCCGTTTTGCCGGCAAATACCAGTATCAGACTGGTTCCGACTGCGAGGTGATTCTTTCTCTCTATCGTGAGATGCGAGCAGATTCCGACTTCGATTCCTTAATATATAAAGGTGAGGATGCGCTCCACGCCCGTATCTCCAAGATGCTTGAAGAGCTGAATGGTATCTTTGCCTTCGCACTTTACGATGCCGAACGTGATGAGTTTCTCATCGCCCGCGACCCTATCGGTGTGATTCCTCTTTATATTGGTTATGATAAGGATGGAAAAGTGCTGGTGGCAAGTGAGTTGAAGGCTTTGGAAGGTCAGTGCGACCACTATGAGCCATTCCTCCCAGGTCATTATTATTATAGCAAGAACCCTGGCATGAAGCGATACTATACACGCGATTGGTTTGAGTATGCTGCCATGCAGAAAAAATATCAGATTGATGATGCCAAGAAGGCTGAAGAACAGCTGAAGGATACAGAACCTCAGGAGAAAGCGGCAGTGAAAGAGATTCATGATGCTTTGGAGGCTTCTGTCAAACGTCAGTTGATGAGTGATGTTCCTTATGGTGTTCTTCTCAGTGGTGGTCTTGATTCTTCTGTCATCTCTGCTGTAGCCGAGAAATATTCTTCTACCCGTGTAGAGAATGGGGGAGAGACCAAGGCATACTGGCCTCGACTTCACTCCTTCGCTGTTGGTTTGAAGGGTGCGCCTGATCTGGCAAAGGCACGTTTGGTTGCCGAACACATCGGAACTGTGCATCACGAAATCAACTACACCATTCAGGAAGGTCTGGATGCCATCCGTGATGTCATCTACTTCATCGAGACCTACGATGTGACTACCGTCCGTGCATCTACCCCGATGTATCTGCTGGCGAGAGTGATCCGCAGCATGGGTATCAAGATGGTGCTTTCGGGCGAGGGTGCCGACGAGGTGTTCGGAGGTTATCTCTACTTCCACAAGGCACCGGATGCCAAGGCTTTCCACGAGGAAACCGTGCGCAAGCTCGGCAAACTCTACCTCTATGATTGTCTGAGAGCCAACAAGAGTTTGGCTGCATGGGGCATCGAGGGCCGTGTGCCTTTCCTCGACAAGGAGTTCCTGGATGTAGCGATGGGTATGAACCCGGTTTTGAAGATGTGTCCGGATAAGACCATCGAGAAAAAGGTGGTTCGTGAGGCATTTGCCGATTTGCTTCCAGAAGAAGTGGCATGGCGACAGAAGGAACAGTTCTCAGATGGTGTGGGCTATTCATGGATTGATACCCTGAAACAGATTACCGCATCTGCCGTCAGCGATGAGCAGATGGCACATGCTGCTGAGCGATTCCCTATCAACCCTCCACAGAATAAGGAGGAGTATTATTATCGTTCTATCTTCGCCGAGCATTTCCCAAGCGACAGCGCTGCCAAGAGCGTACCTAGTGTGCCTAGCGTAGCATGTTCTACAGCTGAAGCCCTTGCCTGGGATGCCTCATTCAAGAACCAGAACGACCCTAGCGGCAGAGCCGTGGCGGGAGTTCACGAACAGGCGTATAAATAAATAGAAATGTTAAATGTTAAGTGTTAAATGTTAGTTGCCTCGCAGATTATTAGTGAGACCTTTAGCATGTCGCAAGGGCATAAGCCTAATTTAACACTTAACATTCAAATTAAGAATAACCGATATAAAACGAACAAGAAATGGAAAAAGGATTGTACAGTTCAGCCTATGAGCACGATGCGTGTGGCGTAGGTATGGTGGTGAATATCCACGGTAACAAGAGTCATGAGCTGGTCGATAACGCCTTGAAGGTACTCGAAAACATGCGTCATCGTGGTGCAGAGGGTGCCGATAACAAGACGGGCGACGGTGCCGGTATCATGCTCCAGATTCCACATGAGTTTATTCTTCTTCAGGGTATCCCTGTGCCAGAAAAAGGTAAATATGGTACGGGTCTCGTCTTCTTGCCTAAGGATGAGAAGAAACAGCAGGATATTCTCTCTATCATGATTGAGGAAATTGAACGCGAGGGATTGCAGCTGATGCATCTCCGCAATGTGCCTACTAACCCTGATTGTTTGGGTGAGGCTGCTTTGAGTAACGAACCAGCTATCAAACAGGTGTTTATCACGGGTGTTACAGATGATAAGGTGCCTGTCTTTGAGCGCACCCTCTTTCTTATCCGTAAACGTATTGAGAAACGTGTCAGCGATCCTGATTTCTATATTTGTTCGTTGTCTAATTCGAACATCGTATATAAGGGTATGTTGAGCAGCCTCCAGTTGCGCCAATATTATCCTGACTTGACCAATAATTATTTCACAAGCGGTCTGGCTCTGGTTCACTCCCGCTTCTCTACCAACACCTTCCCAACATGGAGTCTGGCTCAGCCATTCCGTCTCCTTGCCCACAATGGTGAGATTAACACCATCCGTGGTAACCGTGCCTGGATGAAGGCTCGTGAGAGTGTGTTGGGCAGTGAGGCTTTGGGCGATATCCGTGAGATTTCTCCTATCGTCCAGCCTGATATGAGTGACTCTGCCAGCCTCGACAATGTATTTGAGTTCTTCGTGATGAGCGGTTTGTCATTGCCTCATGCCATGGCTGTCATGGTGCCTGAGAGCTTCAATGACAAGAACCCTATCTCTGAGGATCTGAAGGCATTCTATGAGTACCACTCTATCCTGATGGAGCCTTGGGATGGTCCTGCCGCCCTACTCTTCAGCGATGGCCGTTATGCCGGTGGTATGCTCGATAGAAACGGTTTGCGCCCTGCACGCTACACCATCACCAAGAACGATATGATGGTAGTCGCATCTGAGGTAGGTGTCATGGATTTCGACCCAACCGAGATTGCCGAGAAGGGTCGTCTGCAGCCTGGTAAGATCCTCTTGATTGATACTCAGGAAGGCAAAATCTATTATGATGGTGAAATCAAGGAGCGCCTGGCTGCCCAGCATCCATATCGTCAGTGGTTGAACACCAACCGTATTGAACTGGAGAAACTTCGCAGTGGCCGTAAGGTGGAAAATGGTGTGGAAAACCTCACTCGCAAGGAATTGGAATTCGGTTTTGGCGAGGAAGATATCGACGGTACTATCATCCCAATGGCTACCAAGGGTCAGGAACCTACTGCTTCTATGGGTAATGATACTCCGCTTGCTGTGCTTTCCGACCAGCCACAGATTTTCTTTAACTACTTCCGTCAGCAGTTTGCTCAGGTTACCAACCCTGCTATCGACTCTATCCGTGAGAACCTCGTGATGAGTCTTACCGAGTATATCGGCCGTGTAGGTTCCGGCATTTTGAACCCAGACGAGAGCAACTGCAAGATGGTTCGTCTGCCACATCCTATTCTGACCAATACCCAGCTGGATATCCTTCAGAATATCCGCTACAAGGGATTTAATACAGTAAAACTCCACATGCTCTTCGAAACCGCCAAGGGCGAAGAAGGACTGCATGAGGCTCTGGATGAACTCTGCAAGGAGGCTGCCAAGAGCGTGGATGATGGCTACAACTACATCATCTTGAGCGACCGTGGCGTGGATGAAACTCATGCCGCCATTCCATCTCTGCTCGCCGTGAGTGCCGTACATCATTATCTGATTGATGCCGGCAAGCGTGTGCAGACTGCCCTCATCGTTGAGAGCGGTGAGATTCGTGAGGTGATGCATGCAGCCCTCCTGTTGGGTTACGGTGCATCAGCCCTCTGTCCATACTTGACATACGCCATCCTCGACGACCTTGTAAAGAAGGGAAAGATTCAGGAGGATTACCATACAGCCGAGCAGAACTACATCAAGGCTGTAAAGAAGGGCTTGTTCAAGATTATGGCTAAGATGGGTATCTCTACCATCCGAAGCTATCGTGGTGCCAAAATCTTCGAGAGCATCGGTTTGAGCGAGAGCCTCCTGAAGAGCTACTTCGGAACAGAGGTGAGCACCATCGGCGGTATCGGACTCGAGACCATCGCCCGTGATGCCATCCGCCTGCACGACAAGGCATTCGAGACCAAGAAGCTCGAGTTCCTGCCAAGTATGGGACAGTTCCACTACCGCAAGGACGGTATCAAGCACGCTTGGAACCCAGAGACCATCGCCACCCTCCAGCTCGCAACCCGCAAGGGCGATTATGATCTCTTCAAGAAATATACACATCTCGTTGACGATAAGCAGGAGCCTATCTTCATCCGCGACTTCTTCGGTTTCCGCAAGAATCCTATCTCTATAGATAAGGTGGAGCCGGTAGAGGAAATCGTGAAGCACTTCGTTACCGGTGCGATGAGTTTCGGTGCCCTCTCCAAAGAGGCTCACGAGGCAATGGCACTCGCCATGAACGCCCTCGGTGCCCGAAGCAATACCGGTGAAGGTGGTGAGGATAACGAGCGATTCCATTCTACACAGGATGGAATCAGCCTCTCAAGCAAAACCAAGCAGGTGGCTTCCGGTCGATTCGGTGTGACTACAGAATATTTGGTAAATGCAGAGGAAATCCAGATCAAGGTGGCACAGGGTGCTAAACCGGGTGAGGGTGGTCAGTTGCCTGGCTTCAAGGTCAACGAGGTCATCGCCAAGACCCGTCACTCTATCCCTGGCATCAGCCTGATTTCTCCTCCACCTCATCACGATATCTACAGTATCGAGGATTTGGCTCAGCTCATCTTCGACCTCAAGAACGTAAACCCTAAGGCGGCTATCTCCGTGAAGTTGGTAGCTGAGAGTGGTGTGGGTACCATCGCTGCCGGTGTAGCTAAGGCGAAGGCAGACCTCATCGTTATCTCTGGTGCTGAGGGTGGTACAGGTGCCAGCCCTGCATCAAGTATGCGTTTCGCTGGTATCTCTCCTGAAATCGGACTTTCTGAAACCCAGCAGACTCTGGTGAAGAACGGTCTTCGCGGACAGGTTCGTCTGCAGGTGGATGGTCAGTTGAAGAGCGGTCGTGACATCATCCTGATGGCTCTGCTCGGTGCTGAGGAATTCAGTTTCGGTACGGCAGCCCTCATCGTTTTGGGTTGTGTCATGATGCGTAAGTGTAACCTGAATACCTGTCCTATGGGTGTTGCCACACAGGATCCTAAGCTCCGTGCGCACTTCCGTGGCAGCTACAAGTACCTCATCAACTACTTCCGCTTCCTCGCCGAGGAGGTTCGTGAGTATCTGGCTGAGATGGGTTACACCTCATTGAACGATATCATCGGTCATACCGAGCTCATCGTCCGTAAGAAGGATGAGGAGATTGTTCCTACCGAGGGTGCTGATGCCGTAGAGCCAGAGGTGGCTAAGAGCATCGAGGAAAAGGCAGACTTGCTCGACTTCTCTCGCTTGCTGCATCGTGAAACAGGTCATTGCTCACTCTATCATACTACCGAGCAGATTCATGACCTAGACAATGTACTCGACCAGCAGATTATCCGTGGTGCACAGCGTGCCATCGAGAATCAGGAAGAGGTGAACCTCGATTTCGCCATCAAGAATACCGACCGTGCTGCCGGTGCGATGCTGAGCGGTATGATTGCCGAGAAATATGGTGAGGCTGGTCTTCCAGACAAGACCGTAAACGTGAAGTTCAAGGGTTCTGCAGGTCAGAGCTTCGGTGCCTTCCTGGTCAATGGAGTGGACTTCAAACTCGAGGGTGAGACCAATGACTATTTCGCCAAGGGACTTTCAGGAGGTCGTATTTCCATCCTTCCTCCTATCCGCAGCAACTTCTCTGCCGAGGATAACATCATCGCCGGTAACACCGGTCTCTATGGTGCCACAAGTGGTGAGTTGTATATCAATGGTAAGGTAGGCGAGCGCTTCGGTGTTCGTAACTCCGGTGCCATCGCCGTGATTGAGGGTGCTGGCGACCACTGCTGCGAGTATATGACGGGTGGTAGAGTAGTAGTGCTCGGTGAAACCGGCCGTAACTTCGCCGCTGGTATGAGTGGTGGTGTTGCCTACGTATGGGATAAGAACCACAACTTCGATTACTTCTGTAACATGGATATGGTGGAGATTAACCTCGTGGAGGATAGCACCTATCGCAAGGAGTTGCACGAGCTGATTCGTCAGCATTATCTCTACACCGGCAGTAAGCTTGCCCGTACCATGCTCGACGACTGGAACCACTACGTAGAGGATTTCATCCAGGTAGTGCCAATCGAGTACAAGCGAGTTCTCCAGGAGGAACAGGTAAAGAAGTTGCAGCAGAAGATTGCGGATATGCAGCGCGATTACTAATTTTAACATTAGAAAAAAGATGGGAAATCCAAAAGCATTTTTGACTATACCTCGCAAGGAAGCAGGTTATAGACCAATTCACGATAGAATCCTCGACTTCAGCGAGGTAGAACAGACTTTGAATAGCAACGACCGCCGACAGCAGGCTTCCCGTTGCATGGATTGTGGCGTGCCTTTCTGCCATTGGGCTTGTCCGCTGGGCAATAAGGCACCGGAGTGGAACGATGCCCTCTACAAGGGCGACTGGGAGTTGGCTTACCGTCTCCTCAATTCCACCAACGACTTTCCGGAGTTCACAGGACGCATCTGTCCTGCACTCTGTGAGAAGGCGTGTGTATTGAATCTCATGGATCATGAGCCAACCACCAACCGTGAGGATGAGTGCGCCATCGTGGAGCACGCCTTCTCTGAGGACTATGTACATGTTGAGATTCCTGAGCGTAATGGCAAGACGGTGGCTGTCATCGGTGCCGGTCCTGCGGGATTGGTAGCTGCCAACCAGTTGAACCACAAGGGATATAAGGTAACGGTCTTCGAGGCACGTGAGAATGCCGGTGGTCTGTTGCGTTACGGTATTCCTAACTTCAAGCTCAACAAGAGCATCATCGACCGCCGTCTCCGTCTTCTCGAAGAGGAGGGCATCGAGTTCAGATACAATCAGCAGATTGACGTTACCAAGTTGCCGGAAGGCTTCGATGCCTACGTGGTATCTACCGGTACACCGACGGCACGCGACCTGAAGATTCCTGGAAGAGAGCTGAAGGGTGTTTATTTCGCCCTCGAACTGCTTTCTCAACAGAACCGTATCCTTGCGGGTATGGAGTTCTCTAAGGACGAACTGGTCAACTGCAAGGGCAAGGATGTATTGGTCATCGGTGGTGGTGATACGGGTTCCGACTGCATCGGTACCGCTCACCGTCAGGGTTGCAAGAGCGTAACCCAGATCGAGATCATGCCTAAGCCGGTAGAGGGTCCTGAGGATCCTAAGAATCCTTGGCCAAACTGGCCTCGCACCCTGAAGACCACCTCCAGTCATGAAGAAGGCTGTATCCGTCGCTGGAACATCAACTCTCTGGAGTTCCTGGGAAAGAACGGCAAGCTGACTGGTGTGAAGGTTCAGCCTATCGACTGGAAGCCAAACCCAGAGGGTGGTCGCCCATTGATGGTAGAGGCAGGCGAGCCGGAAATCATCAAGGCAGAGGCTGTATTCCTGGCAATGGGCTTCCTGAAGCCACAGCAGCCTGAGTTTGCCGAGAATGTATTTGTAGCTGGTGATGCAGCCAGCGGAGCTTCTCTGGTGGTTCGTGCCATGGCAAGCGGTAGAAAGATTGCTGCTCAGGTAGATAAGTTCCTGAACAAGTAATATTCGGTTATTTTTAACTATAAGTGTAGGGAGGTAAACCTTGTGACGAGGTAAGCCTCCCTTTTTTTGTGCTCGGTAAGTGACTTACTTACGGGTGCTAAGTGACTTGCTTACGAGGTCTAAGTAAGATACTTATGGTGCTAAGGCGACTTGTCCCGGAATGACAGAGTGACACCGATGACAGCATTTTCTTAAAAAATCTCTCGCGTAGGCGGGCGGGAGACTGATTAGAAAATTCTTCCTGCCCGGCCGCCCGCGCGTAGGATTTTTTTAGAAAACAAGTGTCATAAGTGTCATAAGTGTCATCGAGTCTCTCTTTCTTTTCCTCTTCTTTTCTTTATTTATTAGACAACTGAAGCGTCTTTTTGTTTGGGTGATTGATGTAGGTCAAGTTGATTGACAAGGATATTTTTCGGAAAACGTTATCATCGCGGTAAAAAGGGGGAGAAAAGGAGGAGAAAAGGGGGGAGAATACTTAAAATATTTAAAATTTAAGGCATTTTGCTAAAAATAATGGGGCAAAAACATTCTAATTCAAAAAAAAGCTTTACCTTTGCAGCGGTATATATACATTTTGGTAACGATAAAATTGGAAACTAAGAATGAGTAAAGTAGGAGAGTGACGGCAAGACCTAAGTCAACAACATACACTGGCTGCATCGTCGAGCCGAATCTTTCTTCAATATAATGAGTTAGACAACATAAGTTTAATTAAATTTTTTATAAAAAATGAAAAGACAATTAACTAGTATTTTGCTCTTCTCTGCCCTCTTGGTGGGTGGAGCTAGCACTTTCGTATCTTGTACAGATCACGAAAGCGACAGTGCTTACAACACTAGCATTTCTCTTGCTGATGCTATCGCTAAGCAGAAGTCTGATTTGACAGACCTTAATCTGTGGTTGGGTAAGTTGAAGGAGGAGAATCCTTCATTGGCTAAAGCTATTGACGCTCGTATCAAGGCTAACTGGGAGGCTATGGACAAGGGCGCTATCTCTGCATTGGGTCAGTATGCTACATTGGATGCTGCTATTCAGGGTTCTCAGGTTTATAAAGACCTCGATAAGAAGGTTGATGATCACATCAGGGCTATTGAGGACTTGCGTAAGAAGGACGAAAAAGCTGCTAAGAAGTTCACTGAAGATTTGAATAAACGTCTTGAGAAGATTGAGGGTTCTGTATCTGATGAGGCTGAGGCTCGTGAGAAGGTACAGGCTGTTTACGACCAGGCTTTCGATTACTTGGTAAACAAGAACCTTACTAGTATCGCTATCAATGCAACAGAGAACCCTGTTTTGGGTTACTACAACGCTGCATTCCTTGGCTCTAAGTTGAACTTGGTTTCTTCTTTCTATGGTACTGCTGCTGCACAGAACCAGGATTGGGATATCACTAAGGGTGAGTTCTTGAACAATGGTGATGCTGGTAAGATTTATATTACTTTGAACCCAAATGAGATTTATCCTGAGTGTATCACTGATCTCAAGTTGGTTGATAGCCAGGGTAACGAAGCTAAGGGTTTCAAGCTGGGTGATGAAGAGGGTAATCTCATCAAGAAAACAGATAGAGTCCTGACTTACGGTTTCACCAAGGCTGCTTCAGCTAATGGTTTCTATGAGGTTCCTGTTCGTGCAACGGATCCAGCTAACGATGACTTCTCTTTGAATAAGGGTGAATTGAAGGAGGCTGCTAAGAATGTTCTTGCTAAGTTGAAGAACCCTAAGGAGTCTAACTTGAACTTGAGCCAGATTGCTACAACTTTGTATCGCTCTGTAAACAATCAGTTGAAAGCTTATACTGTTAAGGCTACATACTATTTGTATGATCCAACTGTAATAAACGAGGATGGCACTAAGGGCGCTTTAGTTGAGAAACATCAGGTTGCTCCTACATACGATATGGCTGCATTCGCTGTTAAGCCATTGTCTTTCAATACTTTGAAGGGTAACCAGAGCTTGAAGAACCTCGGCTTGGCTCTCGATAAGTATATGTTGCCTACTTTGTCTGACAAGATTGGTAAGTATACAGATGCTCTTGATTTCCAGATTAAGTATGAGGGAAACAAGCAGATTGAGGTGGCTTCTCTCTTGGCAACAAAGAATTTGAGATGTTGGGAAAATCCTGAAAAGAAAGAGGTATATATCTGTGATAAGTACGGTAATGTTCAGCGTACTGTAAGCAATGCTTCTTTGGAGACATATGTAATAATTAACAACCATTATGAGTATGGTGATGATAACTATCATAATCAATATGATATCGAATGGAAGTATATTGAGAATGGTTGGTTTGATGGAAATACATGGCATCATAATAGCTACAAAACTTGGGATTTTGCAGATGATGAGGTACTTTATGTAATCAAGACAACTGATAACACAATTGAGAAACTCTTGTCTTCTCTCAATGAGCAGATTTCTACAGAATTGTCTCCAATTAAGGATGCTATCACCAACGCTGCTGCAAAGTGGGACAATGCAATCACTCCAGTTAACAACTTGCTCCACAAGATCAACGCTAAGATTGGTAATGTAAACGAGTTGTTGCAGCCTACAATGCTTTACAAGAGCAGCAAGACTGGTGACTGGAATACTTTGAGCACTCTCGGTGGTCGTCTTGGTACACGTATGACAGGTACAGGTTCTACTGTTCTCGTTGCTACATCTTGGACTGGTGAGCTCCTCGCTCCTGCTTACAAGAAGTCTGTATATGTTAAGGGCAACCCAGCTGGTGCTAAGGTTACTTTGATGGATGGTAAAACTCCAGCTAAGAAGTTTGCTGGTAGCACTCAGAAGGTATTGTTCACAGCTACAGCTAAGGATGACTACACTATCGTTTACGAGGCAGTTGACTACTCTGGCGTTTCTGCAAAGAAGGAATATCATATCACTGTAGAGTAATGTAAGAAACGAATAGATGGTGACACTTGTTGCCGCCTTCTACAAGTCTTAATATAAACATTATATAATAAATAAGAATTAAAATTATGAAATTAAATAAAGTATTACTGTCAGGTGTTATTGCTTTGAGTTGCGTTAGTGCGTCAGCTCAGGAAGCAGATAAGACTGTTAATGTCTTCACTCCACATTTGTATGCACAGGCACAGGTTGGTGGCCAGTACACTTTGGGTGAGATTGGTTTCGGTAAGTTGTTGTCTCCAAATGTACAGGTAGGCATCGGCTATAACTTCAATAAGGTTGTAGGCGCTCGCTTCTCTTTGAATACATGGCAGAGCAAGGCAGGTCAGAAGGTTGTATCTGATGGCGCTTCTACTACTTACAAGTGGAAGTGGAACTACATCGCTCCTATGGTTGATGCTACATTCAACCTCACAAACCTCTTCTGCGAGTACAACCCAGACCGTTTGGTTGAGGTTGGCGTATTCGGTGGTATCGGCGCTAACATCGCTTGGGGTAACGACGAGGCTGCTGATGCACAGGCTGCTATCTTGAAGACTCCAGGTGCTAACCTCGCTGTTTATGACAAGTCTTCTATGCCATTGGAGAACCTTTGGGATGGTACAAAGACTCGCTTCGTTGCACGTGTAGGTGCTAACGTTGACTTCCGCGTAAGCGATCGCGTTAAGTTGGGCGTTGAGCTTTCTGCTAACACATTGAGCGACAAGTACAACTCTAAGAAGGCTGGTAACCCAGACTGGTACTTCAACGCATTGGTAGGTGCTAAGATTGCTTTGGGCAAGACTCATAGCACAAAGGTAATTCCTGCTCCAAAGCCAGTAGAGAAGATTATCGAGCGTGTAATTGAGAAACAAGTTGTTCCAGCTCCAGCTCCAGTAGAGACCAAGCAGGAAGTTGCTGCAAAAGAGTTCCGCCTTGATATCTTCTTCACCATCGGTAATTCAGTTATTGCAAAGTCACAGGCATCAAAGATTACAGAGATTGTTAACTACATGAAGGAGAATCCAGATGCCAAGATTACTCTTACAGGTTATGCAGACAAGGGTACCGGTTCTGACGCAATCAACGACAAGGTAGCAGCTCGCCGTGCTCAGACAGTTTACAATGCACTTGCAGCTAAGGGTGTTGCCAAGAGCCGCATGATTAAGAAGTCTGCCGGTTCACGCGTTCAGCCATACTCAGAGAACGGAATGAACCGTGTTACAATCTGTATTGCAAAGTAATCAGGTTTTGCTAGAATACATTAGTAAATTAAATAACATAACCGATCTTCATTCTTACTATGTAAGCGATGAAGACCGGTTATTTTTTTACTGTTTCTTTTTAAATTAATGAGAATGAGAAAAAGACTATACGTACTTTTGATTTCCTGCGCTACCTTGCTCTCTGCTCACGCTCAGTTGAGCGACAAAGGATACTACCGTATTCAGAATGTGAATACCAAAAGATGGATGTCACTCTCTGACAATACTAGTACGGGTGTTGACAATGTTTCTATGACGGCTGACTGTGGCGCCCTTGTCACCAAGCGCATCTGGGAGGATGTGGTAACAGACCCGGGATCCATCTTCTTTATCGAGAAATTGGCTGATTCCAGTATCAGGCCGAATACCATAGAGGCAAATGTCTGCGGTCAGGGTACCAGCATCAAGGAACTGATCAACTATACCCTCCTCATCACCAAGGTAGGTTCTGCCTATCGTGCCTGGCAGCAGGAAAAGGGACAGCCGGTTACGCTCTGCGATCAGACAGCCGAGGATTATGATGTCAGTTCAGTCATCACCACAGGCGATAACTATGCCTGGAACATCACTCCGGTAGATGCAAGCACTAACTATATCGGTGTCAAGCCAACCGTAACAGTTGGCGGCAAGAAGTATGCGGCTCTCTTCACCGGTTATCCTTATACCCTGGCAGAGGGTATGAAGGCATACTATATCAATAAGGTGGATGAGGCAAGAGGGATAGCTGTCTATAAGGAACTCACAGGCGTGGTTCCTGCCAAGACTCCTGTGCTGGTAGAGTGTGTATCCGATGATGTGAAGGATAATCTGGTAACACCAGTCATCAATTCTACAGCCACTCCTGCAGATAACGCAGCCACTGGTATCTACTTCTGCCTGGGTGATAAGTGGACAGCTCATTACAACTCCACCAAGTTTGATGCCACCACCATGCGTGTGCTGGCAGTCAGTGCAGCCGGTAAGCTCGCAGCTACTACTGCTACCGATAACCTCAGCACCGTGGCAATCAAAGAGAAGGATGCCAGCGGGCAGCGCAAGACCATTACCGCTATCCCAGCCAACAGCTGGTATCTGAAGGTGTCAGCCAGTGCTCCTAAGGAATTGACCCTGATGAGTGCCGATGAGTATGCTACCGGAATTACCCATGTCAGCAATTCTACAGACAAGCATACCTATGATGTCTATACCTTGCAGGGTGTACAGGTGAAGAAGAATGCTGCTTCGCTGGATAACCTCCCTCAGGGAATCTATATCGTGAATGGTAAAAAAGTAGTTATCAAGTAAATAAAAAGCTCCAAACTCTTGTCAGTTTGGAGCTTTTTGCGTAACTTTGCAGCCGAATTTAATGAAAATCAAGAATTTATGAAGAAATATGTATTTGCCTTGGAAGCCTGGCTGCTGCCAACCCTGGGTACTTTCGCCCAAACATTCAGTGAACCCTGCATTCCTGGCAAGGTATTCACCAAGAGTATTGATGCTTCCGTGACGATGGGTACCACCGGTATTGGTGTAGATGTTGCGCTGCCCATCAGTGAGGTGGTGAAAGTACGTACCGGTTTCTCCTGGATGCCTCGTTTTCATGCGACCATGAACTTTGGCGTAAAGGTGGGCAACCAGCAGGATAGTGAAGAGGAACAGAACCAGAAGTTTGATAAACTTGCTGATATGTTGGAGGAGATGACCGGTACCCGTGTGGATAAGAGTATCGACATGGTGGGCACACCTACTATGGACAACTTCAAGCTCCTGGTAGAGGTGCATCCTTTCCGCAACAAGAACTGGCACGTAACGGGTGGTTTCTATTGGGGACCTTCTCAGATAGCCAAGGCGGAAAATGCCGTATATGATGGTACGTCCCTGGTGGCTGTCAATATGTACAACAACCTCTATGAGCGTGTAAAGGCTTCTTATGAGTACTTCATTCCTTATATGTCGCTGAACGGACAGACCGTTTATGCCGACAAGGCACTTTATGACAAGTTCATGAGCTATGGTCACATGGGGGTGAACCTGGGTGAACGTGAGGATGGATCTATGTTCCGTCTGGAACCGGATGAGAATAATAATGTGTCGGCACGTATCAAGGTAAACAACTTCAAGCCTTATCTGGGGTTCGGCTATGGTGGCAGACTCTTCAAGGATAATGATGACTATTGGGTATCTTTCGATGCCGGTGTTCTCTTCTGGGGTGGTACTCCAAAGGTTGTTACCAATAATATATATAAGATGACAGTAGATGAGAATGGTAACAAGATTGAGAGTATGGAACCAGGCGTGGATTTGGCAAAGGATGTGAAGAACGTACCGGGTAAGGTAGGCGACTATGTGAAGTTCTTCAAGGGAGTGAAGGCTTATCCTGTATTGGAGCTTCGTTTGACCCGCCGAATCTGGGTGAAATAAGCTAGGATGTGTGCCTACACACCCAGATAGCTTAAAAATGGCGATTTTGAGCGAAAATGGGCGATTTAAGGCGTAAAAGTGTTTAAGACTGTTAAATAATGGCGATTTTTGAAACTTTTTCCTCAAAACATTTGGTGGAATGAAAAATAGTTAGTAATTTTGCACTCGCTTTTGAGAAATACGGTTTCTCTTAGCAACAAAAGAAAGAGTTCTTTGAAAGATTTTACATAAACAGACAAGTAGTACAAGAAGCGGTTAACTTCTTAGAAATAAGAAAGTTGGCTGGGTAAAAGAAACGAACCGTCAAGCAATTGACAAGTCAGGTTTACTAAGCTTCAATAAACGAAAAGGATATTCGTCCTAAGTACAGACAACAAACAAACCAAGCCGCAAGGCTAGGTAAAAATGATATTTTACAATGGAGAGTTTGATCCTGGCTCAGGATGAACGCTAGCTACAGGCTTAACACATGCAAGT
>ERZ780212.338-NODE-338-length-48605-cov-4.766282_pt1 | contig 48605 bp, 38 predicted proteins | sample MGYA00511364_ERZ780212 | MGnify/ENA primary metagenome ERZ780212 (study PRJEB29588, sample SAMEA2147991) | human gut metagenome | biome: human gut; feature: human-associated habitat; material: faeces | place: Denmark | collected 2008/2010 ... | reverse complement strand
ATTGCGGCAGTGCCGTCGAGCGAGCCGTCGTCAATCACGAGAATGTGGAAACGCTTCTCCAACGCGAACACGGCGCGGATTATCTTCTCGATGTTCTCCTTCTCATTATAAGTGGGGATTATTACAATGCTGTCGCTGTCGTTCATTTTTGTTGTAAGTGTTGACGCTTTGTTATATATTGCAAAAGTAGTGTTTTTTATTTAATTACCATAGCGGCGGCCGGCTTTTTTTCATTATTTGCGCAGCCTTTGCCAACCGGTCGTTTTCCAATATGCGGCAAACGGCGTTGCGAAAGGCCGTCTTTCATGGCGCGAAAGGCCGTCTTTTGGAAGGTAAAACATGGCCTTTTGCAAAGCCGTTGGTTTTCAACGGGTTACACGCCTATGGAGAATCGTGCCGGAAGCGGCGGTGAAAGACATGCTTTCAGGCTCGTGTAAACGATGCTTTTAAACTGTGTTCGTGACCGGAGTAACGGCGGGCAATATGTGAAAAAGTAGTGCCTACGGTGCTGTTTAAATAAAAAATCGTTATCTTTGCAACATTTTAAGGATTTTAGGGTTATATATTAAGAGATAAAGACAACAGGACAACGTGTACAAGAAAAGGGAAGATTGTGAAGGAAGCGGCCGTGACGCGATGAACGCGACGCAAAGGGCGGTGAAACGCCTGCTCGACTTCGTGTCGGCCGCAGTAGGGCTGGTTGTGTTGTCGCCCTTGTTCCTTATCATATATATAATGCTGAAACGCCAGAAAAACGGCCCCGCGATATTCTCGCAAGAGCGCATAGGCTACGGCGGCCGGCCGTTTACTATATATAAGTTTCGCACGATGAGTGACATCGAGACCGCGCCCCGCCTTGTGGCGAAGTGCGACAAAAGCATGTCGACTAAGACGGAACGCTTCCTGCGCGAGCACCATTTGGACGAGCTGCCGCAGTTGTGGAACGTGTTGAAGGGCGACATGTCGTTCGTCGGTCCGCGCCCTGAGCGCAAGTATTATATCGACAAGATAATGGCCGAAGACCCGCGTTACGAGCTGATATACCTGATGAAGCCGGGGCTGACGTCGGAGGCTACGCTTTATAACGGCTATACCGACAGCATGGAGAAGATGCTGCACAGGCTCGATATGGATATATACTATCTGGAGCACCGCTCATTGCGGCTTGACCTAGGCATAATAGCGCGCACGGCGATAAGCCTTGTTAGCGGAAAGAAATTTTAGCAAATCATAATACGTAAAAGCATAATCCTTAATTTGGAATGGTTGTGAAAAGATATTTCATAGTGATTGTTTTGGCGGCGTTGCTGCCTTTGTGCGCCGCGGCGCAGTCGTCGATGACCGACGAGCAGATAATGGAGTTCGTAGTCGAGGAGAACCAAAACGGCACTTCGCAGGCTCAGATTGTGACCAAGCTGATGCAGCGCGGAGTGGACATAGACCAGATACGCCGCGTAAGGCAGAAATATGAGCGGCTGGCCAAGGACAAGGGGCTCGGAGCCGTCAGCGGCACGGCGGCAGGCAAGACAGACAGCCGCTTGCGCAAGAACAACGGCAAGCGTAAGGGCGGCACGAGCCGCCGCAGGCTGGAGAGCGGATATGCTGACGACGAGGACAGGCCGACATACCGCATACGCGACATGCGCGACGACGGTACGGACGATGAGACCAACGATGACTGGCTGATGATGCAGGACGAGCTTAACGAATTCCTGCCCGACACGGCGGCTATCGTGGAAATGTACATGAACCGCGACAAGAAGAAAAAGCCGAAAGTGTTCGGCCGTGACATATTCAACAACAAAGACCTGACTTTCGAGCCAGACATGAACATCGCCACGCCCAAGGACTACCGCCTAGGGCCGGGCGACGCCGTGTACATAGACATCTACGGAGCGTCGCAGAAGACGATAGAGAGCACCGTCTCGCCCGACGGCACGGTGACTATCGAGGGCTATGGCCCGGTGGCCGTGTCGGGACTTACCGTAGAACAGGCCAACGCCAAGCTGCGCTCAACGCTGGGCGCGCGCTACAGCAGTTCGAAAATACGCCTGACGGTAGGGCAGACGCGCACGATAATGATTAACGTGATGGGTGAGGTGAAGCATCCCGGCACTTATACGCTGCCGGCTTTCGCCACAGTGTTCCACGCCCTTTACATGGCCGGAGGGACAAATGACCTTGGTACGTTGCGTAACATAAAGGTGTACCGCAACAACCGCCTTGTAACCTCGGTAGACATTTACGACTACATACTCAACGGCAAACTGACGGGCAACATCCGCCTTGCCGACAATGACGTAATATCCGTCGGCACTTACGACTGCTTGGTGAACATCACGGGAAAGGTGAAGCGCCCGATGTATTACGAGATGAAGAAGAACGAGAGCGTGGCCACGTTGCTTAAATACGCGGGCGGATTTACCGGCGACGCGTATAAGAAATCGGTGCGCTTGGTTCGCAAGACGGGTAGGGAATATTCTGTTTACAATGTCGACGAGTTTGACATGAGCGCGTTCCAGCTGGCCGATGCCGACTCGGTAAGCGTAGACTCCATTCTGCCACGCTTCTCAAACATGGTTGAAATCAAGGGTGCCGTGTTCCGTCCCGGCATGTATCAGGTGGGAGGCGATATCAACAGCGTGCGCACGCTGATAGAAAAAGCCGACGGACTGCGCGAGGAAGCCTTTACGGCGCGCGCCGTGATGCACCGCATGAAGCCCGACCGCACGCTGGAAGTAATACCTGTCGACGTGGAAGGCATACTGGCCGGCCGGGTGGCCGACATCCCGGTGCGTAACAACGACGTGCTGTTCATTCCAACGAAACAGGAGATGATGGAGGAGCAGACAATAACCATACACGGCGAAGTGTTCTATCCCGGCGTTTACAAATACGCTGATAACGAAACGCTTGAAGACTTCGTGCTGCAGGCCGGAGGCTTGAAGCAGACGGCGTCGACAGTAAAAGTCGACGTGGCCCGCCGCATGGTGAATCCCAAGGCGCTGACAACAGACACGCTGATAGCCCGCACATACACATTTGCGCTTAAAGACGGTTTCGTAGTCGACGGCGAGCCGGGTTTCAAGCTGATGCCGTTTGACGAGGTGTACGTGCGCAAGAGTCCCGGCTTCTACAAGCAGCAGAACGTTACGGTGGAAGGTGAGGTAATGTTCGGAGGCACATACACCCTGTCAAAGAAGAACCAACGCCTTAGCGACCTGATAAAGAGCGCAGGCGGGGTGAACGACCGCGCATACGTTGCCGGCGCCCGTCTGGAGCGTAAGATGGACGCAAACGAGCGTAAACGATACGAGACCGTGCTGAAGATGGCCCAGGAAGAAGCCGCGCGCTTGGAACTTGAGGCCGCGGGAGCTGGCAGGTCGGTTAACATCGACAAGAGTGATACGCAAAGGAAGTTCGAGATACCTGAGACATATTCTGTCGGAATAGAGCTTGACAAGGCGTTGGCCGAGCCGGGCGGCGATGCCGACATCGTGCTGCGCGAGGGTGACCGTCTTGTCGTACCGCAATATACGGCGACGGTGAAAATCAACGGCGAGGTGATGTATCCCAACACCGTAGGCTACCAGAAAGGCAAGAAAGCAAAGTATTATATCAATCAGGCCGGCGGTTTCAGCAATCGCGCGAAGAAAAGCCAAGCGTTCATTATATACATGAACGGTACAGTGGCCAAGGTGAGCGAAGGCGCGAAGCCGAAGCCCGGCTGCGAGATATTCGTGCCGCAGAAGAAAGTCACCACCATGTCGATAGCCGAGAAGATGTCGATAGGTACATCAGTAGCGTCAATAGCCACGATGATTGCAACCTTGGCGAATATATTGCAGTAAACGCCGGAGAGGCATAAAAACGGATGGTAAGCATTAGATTTTAAAGATGTGAAAATTATTTGTCAGAATAGGAGAAGGAGTCAGTAGATGCTTTTTGAGAGAATAAAAAATCTGTTTACGTCGCAAGATGAACGCAATGCTTCATTGCGTAAGAATATTTTATTCTCTGCCGTTTTCAAGGTAATAGGGCTTGCCACGTCGTTGTTGATAGTTCCCGTTACGCTGGATTATCTTGACAATGAGGTATATGGCATTTGGCTAACGATGTCTTCCGTCCTTTATTGGTTTGCTTATTTTGATATAGGTTTAGGCAACGGGATGCGCAATTACCTTACCGAGGCCATATCGACAAAGAATTATGTTGAGGCAAAATCAATAGTAACTACGACGTTCTTTTTGCTTTCCGTCGTGGCTTTCGTTCTTGGAGTAATTGTATTCGTAGTGCTGTTTATGATAGATTTGAACAAGCTGTTTAATACAACTTTAATCTCCGGGCAGTATTTACGTGACACGATGTTTGTCGCTTCCGTTTTTACGCTGATGATGTTTGTCGTAAAAAACGTAGGGATGATATTCGTCGCGATGCAGAAGTACGCGATGAATGATTTACTGCTGGTTTCGGGTAATGTGTTGGCTCTTTTTGTGATTTATGCTCTTACCCGGTTTACTGAAGGTAATCTGTTTTATGTGGTGTTGGCGTTTACGATGGTACCGGTCTTGGTGTATCTGCTTGCGTCCGTGCCGGTCTTTATTAAATATGCGAATATAAGGCCGTCATTGAAAGCGATTGATTATGGTTTGGCCAAGCAAGTAATAGGAAAGGGACTTGGATTTTTCCTGATACAGATAACAAGCTGCATTGTGATTTTCGGTTCTTCCAATTTGTTCATCGCACGTTTTTGCGGCCCGTCGGATGTGACGGTTTACAATATCGCTTATAAGTACTTCAATCTTTTGGCCATTGCTTATACCATTGTGATTTCACCGTTATGGAACGCTTATACCGACGCATACGTAAAAGGAGATTTGGCTTGGGTGGGGAGAACATTTAACAAGACGTTTAAAATATGGTCGTTTACGGTGGCCTGCGGGCTGTTGATGCTTATTGTCAGTGGCTTGTTTTACAGGATATGGGTAGGAACGGCGGTTAACGTTCCGGTAAGCGTTTCCGTATGTGTGCTGTTTTTTATCTGCATGTATAATCTGAACAACTGTGTAACGTATCTATTGAACGGGTTAAACAAGATAAGAGTACAGATTTACACATCTGTCGGCTTTACGGCATTGTTTTTAGTTGTTATGGCTGTTTTTGGAAAAAGTTTTGACATAGAGACTATATCAGCTTGTATGGCTGTCAGTTATTTATGTATGAGCCTGATACATTTTTATCAGTGCAAGTTGCTTATATCAAGAAAGGCAAACGGAGTTTGGAATAAATAAACGTATAGGCAATGGGGGATAAGATAAGCGTAATAACGGTCGTTTACAATGACGTAGAGCATATAAGGGAGACAATGGAAAGTTATTTCTCACAAACGTGGGAAAATAAGGAGTATATTGTCATAGACGGCGGTAGCACCGATGGAACGGCAGACATCATACGTGAATATTCAGGTCGTCTGGCTTATTGGTGCTCTGAAAAAGACAATGGTATTTATGATGCCATGAACAAAGGCATCTCTCACGTTACAGGTGATTGGATAAACATATTGAATAGTGGAGATAAATATGTTTGTGACCATTCTTTTGAAGATGTTATGAATTCTGTAAACGTTATGGATGTAGATGTTATTTATGGAAATAGCGTAGAGAAAAACGAAGGTTTTATGCGGAGAATCATAGCCATTGGTAATCCTGATAAACTTGAATATGGTCCGACTTATCGTCACGGTTCTTCGTTTATAAGGACTGATGTACAGCGTAAATTCTTATATGATACGTCGAAAAAAAACGAGTTAGGGTATGCTTTGGACTGGTATATGATATTTTCGGTTTATAAGGCAGGTTATCGGTTTTGTAAAGTAAATGTAGATATAGAAATTTATGATAAAAACGGAGTATCAAACCATCCATATAGAAATCTTTATTATAATTATAAAGTCACGTCTCAAGGAAAACTGTCGATTAAGAAGTTAATGCTTTTTGTAAAACTTTTATTGTTTACGTTTGCAAAAAGATCAAAAGTTTATCCCTTATTGAAATCCTTTATTATGGAATATATGGTTAATGATGTATTGCCGCATATTCCTTTTTGGAGTTGGAGACGAGCTTATTTAAAACGATTGGGTATGAAAATTGGAGCCGGAGCTTTTGTTATGAAAAAGAATTATTTTATGAATCCAAATCTTTTGACAATAGGAAATGACAGCCACATAAACAGGGATTGCATATTGGATGCGCGTGGTGGTATTGTTATAGGAAATAGTGTTTCTATATCTCACAGGGCTAATATAATGACAGGTTCGCATGATATGAATACGAAAGATTTTTGTGGAGTATTTAAACCTATAGAGATTAAAGATTATGCATGGTTAGGTATAGGATGTACGATTCTTCAGAATGTAATAATTGGCAAAGGTGCTGTCGTTTGTGCAGGAGCTGTTGTAACAAAAAATGTTAATGATTTTGAAATTGTAGCTGGTATTCCTGCAAAAAAGATAGGAGAACGTTCACATCAATTATCTTATAAATGTAATGGATATTCACCTTTAACATAAAATGTAATTATGAATGAAAATGCGATAAAAACTGTAGACGTTATAGATATTGTTAAGAAAATCTTTAGCAATAAAAAATTGTTTTTATATACATTACCAATTTCATTCGTGGTTAGTTGTGCTTTAATATTAAGTGTTCCACGATATTATAAATGTAATGTTAAGTTGGCACCTGAAACGGACGGGATACCTTCAGGAGGGTCGTTAAGTTCGTTAGCTTCGTCTTTTGGTTTTGATGTGGCAAAGAAATTGAATAATGATGCCATTTCTCCCGAACTTTACCCCGACTTAATGAATACGGCAGATTTCATGGTTAGTCTGTTTCCCATGCGTGTTACGACAAAAAAAGGAGACCTGTCAACAACTTATTATGACTATATAAAAGAACATACGAAGCAGGCATGGTGGGGATATATCTTCGGAGGAATAAAAAGTTTATTTGAAAAAAAAGAAGAGGATGGAGGTAAAGTCTCAAAAGGAATAGATCCGTTTATGTTGACAAAAACTCAAATGGATATAGTCGGAGCCATGCAAGGCAATATTTCTTGCGATGTGGATAAGAAGACTGATGTAATAAGCATAGAGGTAACAGATCAAGACCCTCTTGTTTGTGCTACAATGGCAGATTCCGTTAGAGTGAAGTTGCAAGAGTTTATAACACGTTACCGCACAAATAAGGCGAGGATTGATTTGGATTTTACAAAAAAACTTTATATTGATGCGAAAAAAGATTATGAAAAAGCAAGGCAAGTATATGCTTCTTATTCAGATGCTAACCAAGATGTGATATTGCAAAGTTATATTTCAAAAAAGGAAGATTTGGAAAATGACATGCAATTGAAATTTAATATGTATAGCACATTATCGGCTCGTTATCAGGCTGCATTGGCAAAGGTACAAGAACGCACACCTGCTTTTACAATATTGCAGGGTGCTTCAGTTCCTGTAAAGCCTGCCGGCCCAAAGCGTATGATATTTGTTTTAGTTGTAATGTTTTTCACGTTTGTCGGAACATCGATATACATAGTTCAGAAGAAATGAATTGTTACGGTGTGACATTCCGGCGTATTCAGTTATGATAGGGCTATTGCTTGCAGTTTTTGTATTTGTCGCGCTTTTGTCGTTTTGCGAGAAATACATTACTAGATATAAATGGACTATTTATATCTTTATTGGCATTGTCTTAATATTGATGGCTGCATTAAAGGTGGTTGGTAATGATGATGATTCCGAAAGTTATGAGTTGGCCTTTTTGAATTATGATGATCCGTTTAAGAGCTTGTCAATTGAGTATTCTTTCTTGTTGTTATCAAGCATAGTATATAAGTTTACCTCTGATGTGCATGGCATATTTTTTGTGTATGCTTTGATAGGTATAACAGCCAAGTTTATTGCATTTAAGCGAATGGCTAAATTCTTATTCCTGTCTTTATTGGTTTATATCAGTCATTATTTTATACTTCATGACATGATAGAAATAAGGGTTAGCGTTGCTGCTGCTTTTTTCATGTTGGCAATAAAACCTTTGTGTGATGGTGAAAAGAGGAAAGCATTTGTATATATCTGTATGGCCGTTTTTTTCCATTATTCCGCTTTGATTCTTTTGTTCTTATTATTTTTCAACAATGAAACGCTATCTCAACGTATGCGTTATATATTGGCGGCTATTGTCCCGATGGGATATCTTGCATATTTTGCGGGTGTTGATTTATTGACCACAATACCTATTCCTTATATTGGCAGTAAATTGGAAGTGTATCGTGAGTTAAAGGATTTTGGCCATTTTGATGAGATTTTAGTATTTAAGAACCCGCTTTTATTGATGAAGATAACGGTGTTTTATTTGCTTCTTATTTTTTATGATACAGTATATGAATATAACAAAGAGCTTCCTATTTTGATGAAAATTATGGGAATATCTTTGGCGTGTTTTTTCTTTTTTTCATCACTTCCGGTTTTATCTGGGAGATTGTATGAACTTTTTGGTGTAGTTGATATATTTTTGTTCCCGTGTATTGTTTATATTTTCCGTCCACAATATATAGCTAAAATGTTTGTTTTTATAATATGTTCCATCTCTATTTTTATGGATGTGTTTGTATATGAACTAATAAGGTGAGAATATGAATATAACGATTATAACAAATGTTTTTCCTTATCCGCTTAATTCGGGCGGGGCGCAGGCACAGTTCAACATGATAGATGTTCTTCGCAAGAAACACAACATATCAATTATTTTTACGGAGGATGGCAGCAACAAGTTATCCGCGATGCGTAGTCTCAAGCGAATATGGCCAAAAGTAAGGTTTTTCCCTTTCAGGTATGTAAGGCAAATGTGCTATCCTTTATTTTTGAAGGATAAGGCTGTGCGTGCGTTCAAACTGAAATTTATGTATGATAATCCAAGGTTTCAGGTTGAGCGGGCATTAAAACCGTATGGAGTGTATTTTTCGAGAGATTTTAGTGCTTTTATAAATAGGGTAATTTGTGAGACTAAGGCAGACATCGTTCAGGCTGAGTTTTTTCCCTGTCTTGGTGTCGTTGAGTGTTTGCCAAGTAATGTAAAAAAGATTTTTATACACCATGAACTCCGCTTCGTGCGCAATCGACGTTTGCTCAGTAATATAAAAATGACAGAAAAAGAGAAGCGTCAAGAAAAAGAAGTTAAAGAGTTGGAGATAAGTAGGCTCAATAAGTATGATGCCGTAGTCACTTTAACGGATACAGATAAGAAAATACTTGAGCAAAACGGTGTGACTGTTCCTTTATTTGTATCGCCTGCGGCTGTAAATGCGAAGGTCTTACCATATAAAGGGTGGAACGGTAACATAATATTTATTGGCGGATACGGGCATTTGCCGAATAAGGAAGGAATAGACTGGTTTATAAGTAAAGTTATGAAAAATGTCGAGCGGGATATTTCCTTGCAAATAATAGGGGCAGGGTGGCCGCAGTCGTATGAAATGGAAAACAAGAACGTAAAGTTGCTCGGTTTTGTTGAAAGTCTTGAAGACGTTGCCCAAGGCTCTATAATGATTGTTCCTATATTGACGGGCAGTGGAATGCGTATGAAGATATTAGAGGCTGCCGCTATGAATATTCCTTTTATAACGACATCGGTTGGTGTTGAAGGACTTGATTTTAGAGATGGCGAGTCTTGTTTGATTGCCGACACCTCTATGGATTTCGGGAAAGCGTTGACGCAGCTTATGGATGATGAGTCATTACGGGAGCGGTTGGTATCGCATGCTTCTAATGTGTTTGTAAATAAATATTCTGTACAGGCTTTGGCGAATGTGCGCAATAGCGTGTATTTAAGTCTTGTGGATTGAAATAGAGAAGATTAAGTTTATGATTTCTGTTTGCATTGCGACTTATAATGGTGAAAAATATATACGTCAGCAGTTGGATTCCATTAGATCCCAGCTGGCTGCAGATGATGAGATTATCGTCTCAGATGATATGTCGGATGATAATACGGTAGGCATTATCAAGAGTTTGAACGATGCACGTATAAAAGTCTTTACTCATAATAAGGAGCATGCAAAGTTTAGTATCGATTATGTGACGCGGAATTTTGAAAATGCGTTAAGACATGCTAAAGGTGATATTATATTTCTTTCTGATCAGGATGATATGTGGTTCCCTTCTAAAGTTGCAAGAATGACGGATGAGTTGCTGAAAGGCAGAGATATTATAATGTCGGATTGTTGTACAACTGACAAGGATTTAAATGTTGTCCACGTTTCTTATTATAATACGGAACGTGTATTTAGACCAAATATTTTCTATAATGTATTGAAACCTGCTTTTCTTGGCTCTTGTATGGCTTTTAAAAGACATGTTCTTGACAAGGCTTTGCCGTTCCCTAAATATGGGGTAGGGCATGATTTATGGTTAGGTCTTGTCGGACTTAAATGTTATGAATTTTCATACATAAATGAGCCTCTCATGTTTTATCGTAGGCACGAATCTTCCGTAACTGATGGAGGAAAGCAGAACAAGACATCGTTATTATTCAAAATAAAATATAGGATTTATGTCTTATTATCGCTTGTAAGGTTGTCTACGCTAAAAAGAAATAATTGAAAATAATCTAATAAAATGGAAAATATAAAAGTATTGTTTTGTGATAACACTCTCTGGGGCTTGATAAATTTCAGGGGGGATGTTATAACTTATTTTAAAAATATTGGATGTGAGGTCGTGTTGGTGGCTCCTGAGAAAGAAGATGAGCAGATGAGGACAGAGATACCTGAATACGTTAGGTATGTCCCTGTAAAAATGGGACGAACAACAACGAACCCGATGGACGACTTGAAATATTTTTACAGATTATTGAGGATATTTAGGAAAGAGAAGCCTGATTTTGTTTTCAATTACACAATAAAACCTAATATATATGGGTCGATTGCTGGTAAAATGTGTCATTGCCATACTACTGCGATGATGGCAGGATTAGGCTATACATTTAAGAATAACACGCTGTCAGCAAAAATAGCTCGGATGCTTTATAAAATAGGTTTGGTATTTACGGATAATTTATTATTATTGAATGTAGACAATTTAAACACAGTTAAACGTAAAGGTTTATGTAAAGAAGATAAAATAATATTGTTGGAAGGTGGCGAAGGCGTGAATTTGGATAAGTTTACATTGAAAAGAAACGAGTCTGTAGATACAACGTTCTTATTTATCGGTCGTGTTCTTTGGGATAAAGGATATGATGAGTTTTCAAAAGCGGCAAGGATTGTTAAAGCTAAATATCCTAATGTGCGTTTTGAGGTGTTAGGGGCATTAGATCCATCTTATCCTAAAAGTGTCCCGGTGGACAGGATAAAAAAGGATGAGGATGAAGGAATAATTAAATATATTGGATTTACAAATGATATTAACTCTGTTTATGAGCGAAAAGGGCTGGTCATAACTTTACCTTCATATTATGGTGAAGGTATGAATCGCTCGTTAATGGAGGCTTGTGCTTCAGGTAAGCCAATTATAACAACGGATATTGCTGGGTGTCGTGAGTTGGTTGTTGATGGGGAGAATGGTTATGTTGTTAGAACGAAAGACGTTGAGACACTTGCTAACGCAATGTTTAGATATATAAATTTGTCAGACGAAGATAAACGGAGTTTCTCATTAAATAGTCGTAGACTGGCAGAAGATCGTTTTGATATAAACAAGGTGATTTCAGTATATGCAAGTATAGTCGGAAGGTAGCAGAATCACGCAAATAAGTTTTATAAGATTGCTTTCATCTTTCATTTTTGCTGTATTTTGCTGAATGTCAATGAGATATACGGTGAAAGATATAGAAGGTATCTTTCAGTTGATCTTTCACCGCATACTGCCGCTTAATCAGTAAACTTTTGCCCGGTTTTACAGTAGAAATGATGTCGGCCGAATTTTTTTATGATTAGCGGTGGTATACTTTATTGATTTTTTTGATCCTGATGTAACAAAACAACCGCATGTTACGTCTGCATAATAAAGACACGTAAAAACATAAAGACGATGACGAGGATATTTACGTTCATATTATCGGTTGTGTTTTGTTTTATGGCGGCGGCGAAAACTAGCAATGAGGTGATACGTGACATCCGTGCGAACAACAAGGCGTTTACGATAAAACTCAACCGCTTGGCAATTGCTTTGCTGCCCGGATTGCGTGACGGAATATGGAAGTCGGCGGCAAGCAATATTCATAGCGGCACGATAGTGATGGTTGATGGCGGGGGCGAAGACACGAAAAAGAAGTTTCTTAAAAGCGTAAGCCAGCTTGACACTTGCACTTACCAGCCGTTGGTAAGCGTAAACGACGCTGACGGAGAAGCAGTACAGATGTTCGGAAGAATGAAAAACGAGAACATCAGGGAATTGCTTATAGTGGTAGCAAGCGATGGCGATTGTACCTTGATACGGCTGAAAGGGAAAATCACGAAGGCCGGCATTAAGAATTTGATTGGGATCAAGAACAGGAACAAATAAAAAAGGAAATTTATGAGAAAGATCTTTACATTCATCGTGACGGCGGCTTTTTGTCTCACGGGCGCGGCTAAGACGGCCGACGAGGTAATAACGGACTTGGAAAAGGCGACTGGCGCGCAGGTGATACATTTCAACAAGGAAATGATAACCGCGCAAATGGGCAAGGCTAAAGACAAGGACCTAGGGATGTTTGAGAACATTTTGAACGGTTGCGTACTGATTATAGAAGATACGGATAAAGTCAAGACCGACAGGTTTAACGGTTTGATAGGTGAATTGGACGACGCTGCTTACGAGCCGTTGCTAACTGTATTTGACGATGACGACCGTGTGAAAGTGCTAGGAAGAAGTGAGGGCGAAACGGTAAAGGAAATCGTAATTGCCGTGACAGACAATGAAGATTGTGTAATGGTTTATCTCAAAGGCGACATCCCGAAAGATAAAATCAGCCAGATAGTGAACGATAAGACAATGAAATTCTAAGAAGTTGACAAGAAACAGGTTGACAAGCTAACAGGAGACAAATCTTCTTGTCTGCCCGCTGCTTGTCGCCCGTCAATAAAAACAGATGACAGGCGAGGAGTTTAAACAACGGTTCCTGCCGCTAGGCGGTAAGCTGTACGGCGTGGCGTTAAGACTGATGTGCAACGCACAAGAAGCTGAAGATGTAGTGCAAGACGCATATCTCAAGCTGTGGGCCAAGCGCGACGGCCTGCCCGGCATGGACAATGCTGAAGCCTATTGCATTGCCCTAGCCAAGAACATCTGTTACGACAGGCTGAGGAGCAAATGCCTTACGCGCGACGACTGCCCGACTGAACATGTAGACGCAGCGTCGCCGACAGACATTGAGGCTGAAGTGGAAACACGGGACAACGCCGGAATAATGAGGCGGTGTATTGAGTGCTTGCCCGAACAGCAACGGCTTATAATAACCATGCGCGACGTGAACGGACTGGGATATGACGAGATTGAACGGGCTACAGGCTTGAACGCCGTGAACATACGCGTGACATTGAGCCGGGCGAGAAAGGCTTTACGTGAACAATTCAACACTATAAAGAATTATGGAAACCAATGATATAAAGAGACTCTTGGCACGTTATTACGACGGACTGACATCAGAGGAAGAAGAAACGATGTTGTTCGACGCTTTAAACAGCGGCGACATACCCGGCGAGTTGAAAGTTGAAAGCGAATTTTTCACAGCCTTACATAGTGTAAATGCTGCTGCGCAACAGCCTGTGGCACTTGGACAAAGACTTGAAGCCATGCTTGACCGGCAACAGGCAGTTGTCTTACGCAAACCTAAGAGGACGGCGGTCAGGTTGTGTCGCATTTGTTCAATGGCGGCAAGCATAGCCGCAGTGGTTGTTCTTGGAGCTTATTTGCACAGCCGTACAGCCGTGACGCCGCAGGAAGAAGCTACGCTGGCGCAGGCGCAGACGGCGCTGGTGAAGTTTTCATCGGCACTGAACGAAGGTCTCGGGCAAATGGAAACCGCAAGCGAAAAGGCACAAGACATAAGTGAAAGCATAAACAAATGTATAACCATTATTGATTCGGAAGAAAAATGAAAAAGCTCATATTGACATTCGCAATAGCTTTATTTGCGCTGGCCGTAACGGCGCAAGAGTCTTTTACCGACAGATTCGGCGGAATGAAAGGTGTCACATCCGTGTACATCTCGAAATCGCTGCTCGGCATGATGCCCGACATGAAGAGCAACGGCAAGAATTTCGGAGCCGTAGCAGGGAAACTGGACAACATGCAGATACTCAACACAGAGACACCCAAAGCGGCACGGACACTGAAGGAAGAATGTGGTAAGATCATCAGGAATGAAAAATACGTAAGCCTGATGAATATTAACGACGACGGCGAACACACCGGCATCTATATGAAAGAATTTGCCAACGGCAAGAAGCAATATGTGATGTTGAGCGTTGACAAAGACGAGACAAGCGTCATCGTCCTGACGGGCAAACTCACCTTGCAGGATATAAAGAACGTGATGAAGAGATAAAACGCAACCTCAACAAGAAATACGGAATTAGGGAAACAATCTTTGTGGCGTATTCCGGTGACACGGTGAGTCGCTCACGCCATGTGTACTTGAAGCAGGAATATACTGTTCATCGTGTTTTGTTTTTTGTTGCAACCACAAATATACGACTTTTACAGCAACTTCCGTTTTTATTTCAACACACACACCTGAACTGCGGATGAACCATAAAAGGCCATGTTTTGCGACGCAAAACATGGCCTTTTGCTGCATGAAAGACGGCCTTTTGCAACGCCGTTTGCCACATATTGATAACTGTCTGGATGTCAAGCATTTACAAAGCATCACCAATCTGCGATGTCAGCGGTGGCCTCTACGCGTTTCTCAACGTCGTCAGGAAGCGACGGGAAGAAGTCTATACCGGTGATACGCTCCACCTCGTCTACGGTATTCACATAGTCGCCCTTTGGCCGGTTGCCCTCGGCGTTTTTATAGATAAAGCCTATGGCTTTGGCGTCTTTGCCCGTGCGGAGCACTACTTTAAAAAAAGCCTCGGGCACTACGACCTTGTTCCTGCCTATCGTCTTATGCTTGCCTTTATACAAAATCGGGCCGCACACAATGTAAACTCCGCCGTACTCCTTTGCCCAACGTCGGCAGGCCATTTCCATTTCATTCCAGTCGCCGCGGTTAAGGTTGCCGTTCTGAGGGCACATATTTGTAAAAAGAAACGACTCCTCCATAGCCTTTACGCTGTATTTATTGTCGGCCGCAGGACATAGATGCCCTCTGTCATAACCAGAACCGTAATAATCGGAGTCCTCTGCGCGCGGTGCCGGCACGTCCATGTCGGGTTCAAAGTCTACGCCCGAGCGTTTCGCCGGCCCCGTAGTGCGGTCTTCAGTCAAATGCCATGCCACCCAGTTAGGCAGTTTTGTCGTCTTGTTGTAAGACGACAAATAACCGGTGCGCCTCAACATCTGCTCGGGAAGGCCGTCAGGCGAAGCCTGCATGAGCAGTACTTCGTCACCCTCAAATGTTTTTACAGGCACGGCCTTGCTTGCCGATGCCGTTTTTTCACTCTCAATCTCATTTACCACCGCCTTGCCAATCTCCATGACCAGCGGTTTGTTGCGCTCAAGGAAGTCGCACGAACCAAGCCCAACGACAGAGCACAACACCAAGACATATATCCTTATTTTATCCATAACGTCGGCTAAAATAACTATTTTATCTCATAAAAACAAGAAAATCGGGCTGGTTTTACAGCTTCCGCCGTAACACCAGCCCGACTAATTATCATTACGCTAACGCCTTTACATAGGTATGTTTACGCGTCCGTAGTTGTACATTCTCATAACGTTCACACAGTACTTGTTGAACTTTTTGCTGTCTAAAATCCTGTTAACAATCTTTTTCATAATCTTTTTACCTTTCTCTTTTAGTTCCACATGTGGGATGCGTCTTCACATCCTGTTATCCTTTTCCTGTTATTCACGATGCAAAGTTAATACCATTCACGCCACAGAAGAACGCCTAACGGCCTGATTTTAGCTTTTCGCACCAGTATTTTGACCTGCGTCAAACAGGTTGACATATATCAATCCATTCCCGTGACAAATAGTCACACTCAGCCGTGCCACGGCTTAAGTAAGTTGCTAAACGACTGTTTTTCAGACTGAAAAAGGTTCATTTATTTGCTTATTCACACTACTTATATTACCTTTGTAAGGCAATTTAACTTGTAGAAAAATCCCATAATTCCTATAAATGGATAAATTCACGATGCCGCCCGAATGGGCGGAGCAAAGCGCGATACAGCTGACATGGCCGCACGAGGCGACGGATTGGCGCGAATATCTTGACGACATCCGCGAAGTTTACGTCGCAATGGCCGATGCGGTAACACGTCACGAACGGCTGATAGTGGTCACGCCTGAACCTGAAAACGTGAATATGCTGCTTGAAAAACGGCTGCCAAACTGTCAGTTAGCGAACGTTACGCTACACGCTTGCCCAACAAACGATACGTGGGCGCGCGACCACGGTTTTATAACCGTTACCGACGGGAAGGTCATTCGCTTGCTCGACTTCCGCTTCAACGGTTGGGGTGACAAGTTTGAGGCCGGCCTCGACAACGCCATCAACCGCAGCCTATATATAAATAAGGTGGTGACGGGTGAATATATAGACCATAACGACTTCGTGCTCGAAGGCGGTTCAATCGAGAGCGACGGCCAAGGCACTGTGCTGACGACAAGCCAATGCCTGCTAGCACCTCACCGCAACCAGCCGCTTTCACGCGAGGATATAGAGCTGAAGCTGAAGGATTATCTCGGCGCCGACCGCATACTCTGGATTGACTATGGCCATCTTGAGGGCGACGACACTGACGGCCACATAGACACCCTTGTACGCACCGCGCCCGATAATACGTTACTATACGTGCGTTGCACGGACAAACAAGACAGCCATTACACCGACCTGCATCTTATGGAGGAGCAACTGAAGACATTTCGCACGGTCGACGGACGGCCTTACCGCCTGCTGCCGCTGCCCATGCCGCGCCCAATCTATGACGGAGACGACCGTCTGCCGGCCACATACGCCAACTTCGTAATAATCAACGGAGCCGTAATCTACCCTACATACGGCCAGCCCGACCTTGACGCAGAGGCCGCACGGGTAATAGGCGAGGCGTTTCCCGGCCGTGAACTCATCGGCATCGACAGCCGCACGGTTATCCGTCAGCACGGCTCGCTGCACTGCTGCACGATGCAAATACCCAAAAATTAGATAGCTAACACCCACCCCAACCCTCCCCAAGGGAGGGAGCTTAATTACCCGTATTGCTTATCTCAATTTACAACAAAACATTCTAAGCTCCCTCCCTTCGGGAGGGTGGGGTGGGTATAACATACAACAACAATGAAAACAGGCATAATACAACAACACAACACGGCTGACCGCGATGATAACATGCGCCGTCTGGCCGACAGCATAAGGGCTTTGGCCGCCGAAGGGGCAGAGCTTATTGTGCTTCAGGAACTGCATAACTCGCTGTATTTCTGCCAGACGGAGAGCGTTGACAACTTCGACTTGGCCGAGCCTATACCGGGTCCTTCGACACAGTTTTTCGGCTCTCTGGCAAAAGAAACGGGCACGGTGCTCGTCATTTCGCTGTTCGAAAGGCGTGCCGCAGGGCTTTACCACAACACGGCTGTAGTCATAGAGCGCGACGGAAGCATCGCAGGCAAGTACCGAAAGATGCACATACCCGACGACCCCGCTTATTACGAGAAATTCTACTTCACGCAAGGCGACCTCGGTTTCCGGCCTATCGACACGTCCGTTGGCCGCCTAGGAGTATTGGTATGCTGGGATCAGTGGTATCCGGAAGCAGCCCGGCTCATGGCACTTCATGGCGCGGAGATGCTTATATATCCAACGGCCATAGGCTATGAAAGTTCTGACACCGAGGCCGAACAGCAGCGTCAGCGCGAGGCTTGGACTACGGTGCAGCGCGGACACGCCGTAGCCAACGGCCTGCCCGTTGTCGCAGTGAACCGCGTCGGGCATGAAGTTGACCCGTCGGGAATGACCAACGGCATACAGTTCTGGGGCAGTTCGTTCGTTGCCGGGCCGCAAGGCGAGCTGCTTTACCGCGCCTCAAGCACCGAAGAAGAACGCTCCATGGTTGACATCGACCTGCAACGGGGCGAGCAGGTGCGCCGCTGGTGGCCCTTCCTGCGTGACCGCAGGATTGACGAATACGGCGAAATAACAAAACGTTTTATAGACTAAAACACCCACCCCAACCCTCCCTAAGGGAGGGAGTTTGATTTGATTTGACATATCGGTATTCGCTTTTTCACCAAAAAATAAAGACCAGACACCCACCATCGGTAATCAAAGCCCCTTCCCTTCGGGAGGGGTCTGGGGTGGGTATTAAATGCTACAGCTTATGCTTCTCACCCTTCTTATCCCCTTTCTCGGTACCGTTCTCGGCTCGGCTTTCGTGTTTTTCATGAAAGACAAGATGCCGGTGAAAGTGCAGAAGTCGCTCCTCGGCTTCGCCTCCGGCGTGATGGTGGCCGCCTCGGTGTGGTCTCTGCTCATACCGGGCATGGACATGTCGGCCGGCATGGGCAAGCTGGCGGTTGTCCCGGCGGCCGTAGGCTTCTTGGCCGGAATGGCCTTTCTGCTGCTAATTGACCGCGTTACGCCCCACCTGCACATAGGCAACGCCAAACCCGAAGGCCCTCGCAGCCGCCTCTCGCGCACGGCGATGCTCTCGCTGGCGGTTACAATCCACAACCTGCCCGAGGGTATGGGCGTGGGCGTTGTGCTGGCCGGAGCGTTGCAAGGGGAGGCGCAAATCAGCACGGCGGCGGCAATGGCAATGGCCGTCGGCATCGCCATACAGAACATTCCCGAAGGAGCCATCATCTCGATGCCCATGCGCGCCGAGGGCAACAGCCACCTGCGCTCGTTCACGATGGGCGCGTTGAGCGGCGTAGTAGAGCCTATCGGCGGCCTGCTCGTCGTACTCCTAGCTTCCGTTATGACGCCCGCCCTGCCTTATCTGTTGGCCTTCGCCGCCGGAGCCATGCTCTACGTGGTGGTAGAGGAGCTAATTCCGGAAATGTCGGAGGGCGAACATTCCAACATCGGCACCATCGGTTTCGCTATCGGCTTCACGCTGATGATGGTGCTCGACGTGGTTTTAGGATGACATTGTAATTATAAGAACAACTACCAATGAACGCACTATCAAATAAAGGGAAAATCATTTCAGCATGGTGGTCAGTGCAAGGCGTGGCCTTCATTGCTTACTTTATATGGACTGTCAGCACGCATGGCAAATCGCCGGCGTGGGCCTTGACTTTCGGCATAATCCTCTGCCTTGCGGCATACCTGCGGCTGAAAGGCGAGCAATTAAGGCGTATAGCCGATATGATTTTACTTGGATTTTCCATTTCATTCGCTGTCATCGCCTATCTTATAATCAGCATAAAAAGCCATGAACCGGCATTGCAGACTACGCTAATCATCATTGCCGTAGCGAACATCGCAGCCAGTATAGCGTCACTTAGGCGGAAAAAGGACAAAGCATAAAGCACATATTAAAATCTATCAGCAACCGCCTTCACCGCACGCCGTTGTTTAACCTTAATCGGTCATTAGAACGTATATACCTGAATATTGCCATATTTCACATACGTTCCGCCATGATTACTCTGTCCTGCCGGCATCATGCTTACTGTCCCGCCTTGGCGCAGCCCGCTACGCTTTCGACGAAACAGTAGGCAATCTACTCGACATTAACACATAATCAGTACAAATCCTAATGACCGATTCGGGTTTAACGGCTATCAAAAAACACGAGGGGAAAGCGGTTTTTCCATTACTTTTAAACAGAAATACCACACCAACGTAAGAACAAAATAAAACCACACGTTTTGCAAAAGGCCGCCTTTCACCTTACAAAAGGCGTTTTTTTATAATACATCGAATATCAACATGTTATATAAAGCTAAATAAAAGCCGGTCATTTTATCCGTGACCGAGATGAAAGTCACTTGCGTTTCTTCTCGAGATTTATCAGCAACAGGCCGATGGCCGTCCATACAAGCTCGCGTATTCTCACTATGAGGGCAACGAAAATGCCCGCTCCTGCCGACAGCGAAAGGCCGGCGGTTGACATGACGAAGCCGCCCTCACGGCCTCCAAGTTGCAGTGGCATGAAGAACAACAAGTTGGCAAACAGGCTGGTGAAAGCCAGTATCAGCACACATTGCGCAAAACTTACGTCGGCCGTAAGCACGAGTAACACGAACATAATCTCAAACGACGAGCACACACGGCACGCCAGTTCGAGCAACACGGCCGATACGAACGTTCGTGGATTCTGGTTGTGCAGGGCTGCTATCTGCCTGTCTATGGTGTCCAGTTGTTCTTTATGCTTGTCAATGAACCCCTTTGCCCACTTCCTTGCCCCTGGTATATGGCGTATGAAATTCATCAACCTTACGGCCATGCCTTTCCTGTATCCCTTAAGGAAAAACCACACGCCGAGCACGCAAAAAGCGCCCGCCGCAGCCAGCAACACGCCCATAAACAGGTTCATTGGTTCAGTGGCGATATACAGCAGGATTGACAACAGCCAAAAAATAAAGTGACTGAATATATGCGTCATGGCGTAAAGAATCACCGACGATGACGCTCTCTCGGCTCCTATCTTCGGCGACAGGGCCATAATCCTGTACGGTTCGCCGCCCATAAGACCGCAAGGCGTGGTATAATTGAGCGCGAAGCCTGACACGGTTATCTTATAAAGCCACATGAAATTGATGCAAGTCTTGCCCTTTGCGCCGCTCCGTATGATGATATACCACGTCGCCGTATTCATCAGGTAAAGCACCGCCCATAACGCAAGCACGGCGAAAAACCAATAACCGGCGCTCTGCAGTCCGTTCCATACTTCACGGTAGTCAAGCTGGGTGAGCATCACCGCAAGCACGGCCACACCGAAAAGAAAGAACAGATATTGGTATTTCTTTTTCATGTCAAACTGTATGTAACTAAGAATTAAAAGTTAAGAGTTAAGAATTAAGAAAGTATGCTTCGGATGGTATTTTTCTTAATTCTTAACTCTTAACCCTTAATTCTCAATTATCTTTCCCTTTAGCCTTCGGCATATTAAATCTTATCTTTTCGCTGTCGTCGCGCTTTTCGTGGTACAATTTTTCCAATGGATTGGCAAAAGGTCCGTCATACTCGGCACGGTTGCGGAACACGTCAATGGCAAGATACACGGCTTGGCGGAACGAACGCTCGTCAGCCTTGTTCTTTCCGGCTATCTCGTATGCCGTACCATGGTCGGGCGAGGTGCGCACTATCGGTAGTCCGGCTGTGAAGTTTACGCCGTCGCCACGGTCGAGAGCCTTAAACGGAGCCAGTCCTTGGTCGTGATACATGGCCAACACGCCGTCAAACGCCTCGTAACCGCCACGTGCGAAGAAACCGTCGGCAGCGTAAGGGCCGAACGCACGGATGCCGTTGTCAGACAATTCCTTTACCGCCGGCATGATAATATCCTGTTCTTCGGCTCCCAGCAGACCGGCATCGCCTGCGTGGGGGTTTAGTGCCAACACTGCGATACGTGGATTAGATATGCGGAAATCACGCTTCAGCGACTCGTTGAATATCGTCGCTTTTTCCACAATACGCTCTTTCGTCACGGCCTTGGCAACGTCTTTTATTGGCAGGTGGGTGGTCACCAAGGCCACACGCATAACCTCGTTGAGCAGTATCATCAGCGATTTCTTGCCTTCACCCGCACGTTCTTCAAGATATTCAGTGTGCCCGCAGAAATGGAAACCGTCACCCTGTATACTGTTCTTATTGATTGGAGCTGTTACAAGTACGTCGAACAGGCCGTTCCTGTAGTCTTCCATTGCGCGCTCCAAAGCCTTCAGCGCGGCCGCCCCGGCTTCTTTTGAGGAATTGCCAAGCTCAACCTTCACTTCCTCGTCAAACGTTGGCAGCAGGTTCAGTTTGCCGTTATGGGCTTCTTCGGCCGAGTTGATGATTGTGAAATTGGCCTGTATGCCAAGGGCGTTGCGATGGTAAGCGGCCACCTTCGGCGAACCGTAGATAATCGGTGTGCATATATCCAGCATCGCCGGTTCTGCGAAAGTCTTGAATATCACCTCGTAGCCTACGCCGTTGGTGTCGCCGTGGGTTATCGCCACGCGTATTTTTCTGTTTTCCATATAATTGTTGTTTTTTGTATTTTTAAAGAGGCGTGGAGCGTCAAAAAGAATGAAGCTATGCGTCTGTTCATCTTCCCTGTTTTCCACATTCTCATTTTCTCACTTTCTTAAGCGTGTATAGCGCGGCTTCCGTCCGTCGCAAAAGGTTGCGCTTCTTCATCTCCGGAGCATACACGAACGCCTCGGCCACCACTATTTCATGCGCCTGCGTGTCCACTGTCCAATGCGCCACGAACGGGCCGCCCATGGCATCGCCGTGCATCTCCCACAGGCCGCGGCCTGTCATAAGCGTGCGTCCCTTCTCCTTTTGCCGGGCGAAGTCTACCGTGCCTTGCGCCGTCCGCATGTACATTCCGGGGCGTTCGCCGGGTATGTTGGCACGCATCACGCTGTCTCTTACGGCCAAAGCGCGTTCCGGGTCGAGGCTGTCGCCGGGGTAAGAGTACACGCAGATGTTCCTCATTCCGCCCGCGGCGTTGTTGGAAAACCATACGAAACGCGCGCCACGCTTGCTTGATTTCATGTCGGCCGGTATCTTGATGTCATAGCCGAACATGTTTCTCACCGTGACAGAGGCGTTCTTATTGCTTCCTGCATTAAGGTTTGCTATCTCGGCGTTCATCTCAGCACGGGTCAACAAACCCGCCACCTGACGCGCCACGGCTGGCATTGACCGGCACAGTTCAACATCCGACGGGGCGTTGACGTAAACCACCATCTGCGGCTTTGCCCATACGTTTTTCTCGTATCTTACGCGAACCGTCGTAAATAAATCAGCGTCAACGCTTGTAATGACGATGTTGCGCGCCAGTCTTGCGACAGGGTTGAAGCGCGCGCTGTCAGTCAGCGACACGTCGAACATAGGCTCGCGTTGCGGCAGTCCACGTGCGTCGTTCCCAAGTTCGTTTCCCAACATCCTTGCCGCATATCCGTCGCCGCCCGACACTATCAGCACTTCGTATGGCCGCCCGCCGCTTTTCGGCAAGACGGAATTTCCACCGTCGCACGAACATAACGCCGCGGCCACGCATAACAAGCACGCCACAAGCCACCTCATGCGTCAGAGCCCGCCCCCTTTCTTGGCCGTGCTCAACAGGCCGCAGGCGGCATAAATGTCCTGCCCGCGGCTGGCGCGTATGGTGGTGAATATGCCGTGAGCTGTCAGGTAATCGCGCAAAGCCTCCATGCGCGCCTCGTCGGCTCCGTGCAGGTTGACGCCCGGTATTTGGTGGAACCGTATCAGGTTGACGCGGCAGTCAAGCCCCCTGAGCAGCTTTACTATCTCTTTCGCGTATGTGGTAGAATCGTTCAGGCCGCCGAACACGATGTATTCAAACGACAGGCGGCGCTGGTGGCTGAAGTCGTAACAGCGCAACATCTCCACCACGTCGGCTATAGGCATGGCCCGCTCGGCCGGCATCAGCATGGCGCGCTGCTCGTGTATGGGCGAGTGAAGGCTTACGGCCACGTGGCACTCGCTCTCCTCTATGAAACGCTTCAGCTTGTTCTTCACGCCCACGCTGCTGACGGTGATGCGGCGCGGACTCCACGCCCAGCCCCATGGAGCGGTCAAAGCGGCGGTAGCCTTGAGCACGTTGTCAAGATTGTCCATAGGCTCTCCCTGTCCCATGAAAACGATGTTGGTCAGCGTGTCGCGCTCGGGCAGCGAATATATCTGGTTCAGGATGTCGGCTGCGGTCAGGTTGCCCTCGAACCCCTGCTTGCCGGTCTGGCAGAACAGGCAGTTCATCTTGCACCCCACCTGCGACGACACGCACAGCGTGGCGCGGTCGTTGTCGGGTATGTAGACCGTCTCGACATACTTTCCCGAGGCCGTAGGAAAGAGGTATTTCACCGTGCCGTCAACCGAACGCTGGCTGTCGGCCGGGGGCATTGCGCCTATCATGTAGCGCTCTTTCAGCTTCTCGCGGTTGGCTTTCGATATGTCGGTCATGTCGTCTATCGAGCCAGCGTGCTTAACGTAAAGCCACTTGGCTATCTGACCGCCCGTAAACGCGGGCATGCCCAGCGACTTTGCCGCGTCTTTCAGCTCGGCGAGCGACATGCCCAACAGCGGTTCCATGCTATGCTCCATCTGCAATTTGCAATTATTCAAGCTGCAAATATAGCGAAAATTTCCCGTTTAACGAGCCTAAGCCGCCAATAAACACGCTTTTTATTTACCGCCGCCGGCAACGGCGACAGACACGGATTTTTGACACAGGCGCAACACCTTGAATATCAACAGATTACCGGCGGCATCGCAATATACGGCTTTTCGCCTTGCAAAACATGGCCTTTCAGCCTGCAATATGCCACCTTTTGCAAGACGAAAGGCCATGTTTCGCAACCTTGGATTTTTGATACGGCACAACCGGATGTCAACCACTGCCGTATAATATTTTCACTATGACATACCAAACAAGTGAAAGGCACGTTATCATAATATTACAGAATGTCTGTATCTAATAACAACAATTTACCTGAACTTATGAAAAAAAGGACAAAACTGATGATTGTGGCCTTTGCCTGCGCAACAGTAGCAAACGCCCAAAAACTGCCTTACCAAAACCCTGAGCTGACACCGCGGCAACGCGCCGAGGACCTGTGCAAGCGCATGACGCTGGAAGAAAAGGCTAGGGTGATGATGAACAACTCGAAAGCCATACCCCGGCTGGGGGTTCCGGCGTTCGCTTGGTGGAGCGAAGCCCTGCACGGAGTGGGGCGCAACGGCCTGAGCACAGTGTTCCCCTCGTGCATAGGCATGGCGGCATCGTTTGACGACGAGCTCGTGGAACGTGTGTTCACGGCCGTCAGCGACGAGGCAAGGGCAAAGAACACGGCCATGCGCCGCCGCGGCGAAGGTACGGCCACATACCAAGGCCTGTCGTTCTGGACGCCCAACATCAACATCTTCCGCGACCCGCGGTGGGGCCGCGGACAAGAGACATACGGCGAAGACCCGTACATGAACGCACGCATGGGGCTGGCCGTGGTGCGCGGGCTGCAAGGTCCCGACGACAGCCGGTACGCCAAGCTGTACGCCTGCGCAAAACATTTCGCGGTGCACAGCGGCCCGGAGAAGACGCGCCACAGCTTTAACATAGAAAACCTGCCCGCTAGGGATTTATGGGAAACATACCTGCCGGCGTTCAAGACGCTTGTGCAGGAAGGCGGGGTGAAGGAAGTGATGTGCGCATACCAGCGCATAGACGGCGACCCGTGCTGCGGCAGCAACCGCCTGCTGCAACAGATATTGCGCGACGAATGGGGCTTCAAGGGGCTTGTGGTGAGCGACTGCGGAGCTATTAACGACTTCTGGCAGCCAGGCCGTCACGGCGTGTCAAAGGATGCGGCCTCGGCCTCGGCGAAGGCCGTGGTGAGCGGCACCGACGTTGAGTGCGGCGGCAACTACGCGCGGCTGCCCGAGGCGGTGGAGGCAGGCGAGATAACCGAGGCGCAGATTGACACGAGCGTGGTGCGCCTGCTTGAGGCGCGGTTCGACCTCGGCGACTTCGACCCCGACTCGCTTGTGGAGTGGACGCGGATACCTGAAAGCGTGGTGTCATGCAAGGAGCACCGCGACCTCGCGCTACAGATGGCGCGCGAGCAGATGGTGCTGCTGCACAACAGAAACAACACCCTGCCGCTCAAAAAAGACGCGGGCAAGATAATGGTGATGGGCCCCAACGCCGCCGACTCCGTGATGCTGTGGGGCATATACTTCGGGCAGCCTGCACATTCGGTGACAGTGCTCGAAGGCATAGAGAGCAAACTGGGCGCAAAGGTGGCATACTCGAAGGCTTGCGAGATAACCACCGCGACAGAGAGCGAGAGCATTTTCCCACGCCTGCGCACGGCCGACGGACGGCAGGGCATGGCAGCGCGCTTCTGGAACAACACCCGCATGGAGGGCAAGCCGGCGCATGAGGGTGTGTATCCGGCGGGACTGCGCTTCGACAACGGTGGCAATACAGTGTTCGCACCGGGCGTAAACCTCGAGAACTTCACGGCCAGTTTCACCGGCACGTTCGTAGCGGAGAAGGACGAGACGCTTGACATCTCGTACACGAACGACGACGGTTTCAGGCTGATAATAAACGGCGACACCGTGGCTGAACGATGGAGGTCGGAGGCGATGCATTACTCTAACCGCAAGATGAACGTAAAGAAAGGTGAAAGGTACGACATACAGGTAGACTACATGCAGCTTGACGGCAGCGCGACGCTCAACTTCGACATCGCCTCGGTGCGCAGCGTGACGCCCGCCGAACTCGTGGCTAGGGCGAAAGACGTTGAGACCGTGATATTCGTAGGCGGCATATCGCCCAACCTTGAGCGTGAGGAGGCCAAGGTGACGGAGCCTGGCTTCGACAACGGCGACCGCACGAGCATAGAGCTTCCGGCCGTGCAAAGAGCCATACTGAAAGCCCTGCACGAGGCGGGCAAGAAGGTGGTGCTGGTAAACTGTAGCGGCAGCGCGGTGGCACTGACGCCAGAAGTAGAGACATGCGATGCCATACTACAGGCATGGTATCCGGGAGAACAGGGTGGACACGCCGTGGCCGACGTGTTGTTCGGCGACTACAACCCGGGCGGCAAGCTGCCAGTGACATTCTACAAGGACGACAGCCAGCTGCCGCCTTTTGACGAATACCGCATGACAAACCGCACGTACCGCTACTTCAAGGACGAGCCGCTGTTCCGCTTCGGTTACGGACTGAGCTACACGACGTTCGCCGTAGGTAAGCCCGTTTACGACAAAGCGTCGGGCAAAGTAACCGTAAACGTAACCAATACCGGCGACCGCGACGGGGCGGAAGTGGTGCAGGCATACCTTCGCAATCCGGCCGATGCCGACGGACCAGACAAGACATTGCGCGGTTTTACGCGCGTAGAACTGACAGCTGGAGAGACAAAAAGCGTCACGATCAAACTGCCCCGCGACAGCTTCGAGTGGTGGGACAAAGAGAGCAACACAATGCGCGTGAAGCCCGGACGGTATGAGATAATGGTAGGAACGTCGAGCGCCGACAAAGACTTGCAGACTATCGGCGTTGAAATATGACAAGAATTAAGAGTTAAGAAAATCACCGGCAAGGCATTTTTTCTTAACTCTTAATTCTTAATTCTTAATTCTTAATCTTCCTGATTACTTCATCATTTTGGTTGTTTTCACAGTGCCGTCGGCCATCATGTCAACCTTAATCACAATGCCCTTGTAAGCGTTGCTTACGCGAGAGCCCTGTATGCTGTAGTAAGCCGTGCTCACCACGTCGCCATCGGCCTCAACGCTGTCGATGCCCGACGTATAAGTAGTGCTTGCCGGGCGGCCGAAGCCTCCGTGGGCGTTGGCGGCGCGCACGGTATAGTCGTCGGCTTCGCCCTCGGTAATGTCATAAGAGTTGGTCGAGGTCATAGTTACGAACCCGCCGTTAAGGAACACTGCGTAAGCCGTAACGCCGTCAATGGCGTCCCATGTAAGGTGTGTGCCTTCGGCCTTGAGCAGCCCGAGTTCTTTTTGTGCTGCGTATTCGTCGGGAGTCCAGTCGGGGAACACGTTGTCAACCGTGTACCGTGCGGCCTCGTCGGCAGAGATGATGGTGTTCACCTCGGCACTTGCGCCCGTGAACGTTATGTTGTTCTCGGTCGGAGAGATGACAGTGCCTTCCTCGTTTACCGTGTTGTACTCTACGAACTTGTCGGGAATATTGTTGTTCAAGCCTTCAAGACGCCAGCGGCTCTTGATGAGCTTGTCGTTCTTTATCGTAGTGTTCAGGAATGCGCAGCGCGGCTTGTTGTTCCACGCACGGCCGAAGTTGAACGATTCAGCCAAGTTGTCTATCGTACAGTTGTTGAACACGTAGCCCCACTTGTTGCCGCCATTGACATCGGTCGACGGGGCAGTTATCGTACATTCGCCCGAACCTCCTAAACTGCGCGGCTCAACCGTAAGCGTACAGTTGTTGAAGAACACGTCGCCCTCGCCGCAGATGAAGTCAACCGTGCCGTGGATGTCGGAGTTTTCAAGGTAATATTGCCCGTTGTTGTTGGGATAATACGTGTCTTGGTAAGACAACATGCGCACGTTCTTGAATATGGTGCGGTCGCCCTTGTCCTGTATTACTACGGCGCGGCCGTCACCCGGAATGTTGTAATAGTCGTAAGCGTTCTTGAGGGTGAGGTCTTGCATGTAGGTGTTCTGCGTGTTTTTGTCGATGAAGAACGTAGCTGACACGCCGATGCCCTCTTGCGGCGCTTCGTTCACGATGATGGTGTTGTCCATGCTTTGGCCTATTATCGAGATGTTGCTGCGCGAAATCGGGGTGAGCACTTCGCGCCCGAGGTCATACGTGCCGTCGGACAGGAAGATGTAGGCACGTCCCTCGCTTGCGGGCAGTGCGTTTACAACGTCGAGGGTGTTGAGCAAGCTGCCGCCGTCGCCCGGCTTCACGATGTAATATCCTTGCTCGTTAGGCTCTATGGGGTAGTCGCCCGTGTTGGCCACTGTTATTTGGTGGATGTATGCCGTGCCATTGGCCGTAAGCGTAACGGTGCCGGCTCCGCCTGTGTAGTTGATTGTCTCAACGTAGCCGTCGGTAGCGTTTTTGGCATTGACAGTGGCGACCTCGCTGCCGTCTGCGCCGGTAATGGTCAAAGTTGAGTTATCACCGCTGTATGCGCACACTGAAACCATGATAGTGGCGTTGCCACCGACGAGAAGGTCAACCTTGTCACCGTTGTTAAGCACCCAGCCGTGTGTTGTGTCATGGAAAGAGCCAGTTGAGTTGAAAGCCTCGTGGTCTTCATCGTAGAAATAGCGGTCGGTAAGGTCAAACTTATAACGCGACTCGTAGCCGGTCTCGATGTCGGTTGCCACGGCATAGAGGTTGAGGTCTGAAGTTACAACGTAGTCGGTAGTATATTTCTCGCCTCCGTCAGCCGATACGAACCAACCACGCATGGCCTTACCGTCGGCAACGGTCACGCCGTCGTATCCGCGTAGGATGCCTATCTTCGCGTCTTTCTCAACTTGCTGCGTGGCTTCAAGTACAGTGCCGTCGGTGTTGTAATAAGTCAGGGTGAACTTCTGTTTGCGCACGAAGTTTATCTTGTATGTAACGCTCTCGCTGCCGAGCGTTACAACCAATGATGCTGTAACGGAACCGTCAACATTCGTAGTGTAAGTGATTTTGCCGTCCCAATCGCCGTTGTCAACAGTCACATTGGTTATCGCGCCGTCGGTAGGCATCGGCTCGTCCTCGAACAGTTCGATTGTCATTTCATAAACGTTAGGACTTGTCTCGGTGAACTCCTCTGCGGCTGTATATGTTGTGCCGTTGTACATGAACGAGCCTAGGGCCGGGTATAACGACATATCTACTTCGCCTGAAATCCGGAGGTTAAGCAGGTATGCGTAGTTGCCGTCGCTAAGGTTGGTGAACTTAAGTTCGCAGTTTGTACGGTTTACAACTACATTGTTTACTTCGCAGTAAATCCTCGTAGGGTTGTTGTCGGCGTAGCTCGTGGTGAGCTGCACCCAGTCGGCATCGCCGTCGCCCTTGGCCCAAAGAGACCAGCCGCGATTGCTGCCGGTAGTGCCGTGGACGAACGAAACTTTTGTAATGGATTTCAACTTCGAGATGTAAATCTCCGAGCCGACGTTCTTCTCGGCGCCTATTACGCCTCCGCTATGGTATGGCTCCAGTTCTGCCCATTTGTTTTCGGCGATTACATCTTGGTAATTTCCGGACACATCACAGTTGTGTTCGCTGACAACAAGGTCTTCGTGGCTGTACATCGTCTTGGTCTGCATCACGGTCTGGTCGCCGTCTGCAGCACTGTAGGACGGATAACCGGAAAAGTCGGTGGAATAAAGCTCTTTCTCTTGAATGTTTGGTTCTTGCGCCCTAGCAACACAAGCGACAAGAACGACGAAGCACAATAAGCCCCATCTGAATAAATGTTTTCTCATCTTTGTAATTTAAAAGGTTTTTAATTTGTTATTAGTAATTAGTATCGTCATTTCAAGCGCCATACACCTTGGCTGATGCAAAAATACTGAAAAATCTATTGGGGGGGTGATTTTTTTCATTAAAAAATCAAAAAACAGGACAATTATATAAGACGACGATGAATAAAAAAGTTCGGGACATCAGCCATAATAAAGCCAATGCCCCGGATTATCGCTTAACAATATATTCCTTAATTTTTAAATGTCACCGTTGCAAATGCACGGAGGATGCTGCTATTACTTTCAGATGCTACAGGAAATACTTTTTCTGTTGAAGGATTATAAGTTTCTATGTTCCCCTCGTCATTTTCAAAATAAAAAGAATTTGTATCAAAAATCAGATTACTCCAATTTGGCGATTGTCCTCTCAAGTCATAAAATGTATCACCTATCGTTTCAATATTATCAGCAATATATTCCATTTCTTCCATTGTGGCCAATCTCCAATCAGCCTCAATTTCGCTAAACGTTGCAAGTTCTGCAATATTTGCATTCACCTCTGTTCTTACTGATTCAGGATCACTTGCGTCAAAAACAAGTCCTTTAGCATCCTTTATCGACATCAGCGTCACAACAGTTTCCGCACCTTGCGGCACGACCCTTAAAACGTAGCAATTCTTATATAAATCCCCTACCTTCGGCGCATCTTCCGATACAACAGGCTGCCCTGAATCGTCTTCCCCATCATCTGGAACAACTGTTGTCTCGGAACTTCCGCTCTCGTTGAATTCGAACGTTACGTTCTTTGTACCTTCCCAAGTAGCACCGGTTATCGAGCCTGTCATCTTTATATCATCTTCAGTGTAAGTTCCACTGATGTTGACCTTGTAATTTGCCTTCAGTTCCTCCGGGCATAGGTAAGAATAGCTGTGAATCTTATCACCTGCGGTGAAAGAGACTTTTACCGTTGCCGTACCTACAGCTTCGAGAAGATATGCGACATCCTCGTTTTTCCAAATATTGCTCTCGCCTTCCTCTGTCAAGTTCACCGTGTATTCGCCTCTTTCCCCGGAATAACTTCCGTTGAGCAAGATATTCTCATATAACGGACTTACCGACACCGACACGGCCGTTACGTTTGAGGGAACGTTGTTTATTGTCACCGTCTCTATCATCATGACCTTGCGTTCAAGCGTCAAAGTCAGCTTGTTCTCCTCGCCGTATGCCAGCGTAACAGTATTGTTTGCCGTCATTATGTCACCATGCCCGTGGCCGTCTTTCAACGCCACAACCGACTCTTTCGTTGCATTCTCCTTTGTCGGAAGGTCATACGCCCCGGCATCAGCGCCTGCAACGGCGTAAACGTCATATCCGCCTTCCGGCAGATTCAACGACAACTCATCGGCATCTGACGTTATCGCCATTACGGCTACACACCTGTCGGCATCGTCAAACACATATACGTTAACCGGATAACTGACTTTCGCCTCGCTCTCCGCTCCGACAACCTGAGCCGCACGGGTGCGTATCACCAGCGTACTATTGGCCTCCTTGTTCTCAAAATCTTCGTCAACACCATTGTATTTTTCACAAGAAGAAAAAGTCACCGCAATGAAAAGCAGTGATAAAAATTTAAAAAGACACCTGTTCATGGTTTTAGATAATTTGTTTGTTTTTGAATACAAAATTATAATATTTTGTTGTTTTCACAATTACCCTCCCCGATAAATTTTTACAAATTGTATTATATTTTCACAAATTAACACAAATATTTATCTGTATGCAACTATTTCGTAAAGTTTCCTTAATGCACAAATACGCAAGTTCGGGATAAGAAACAAGTGTAAAAGTGAAAGATGGAAGATTGTAATATCTATTATCTTACGATAACATCTTTTGAAAAATAGGTCTCATTGTTGGTAGAAGCAGGCTCATCGTATGAAATTCCTAATACCGATATATATGCAACCGTCGGCATCAGCTTGAAAGAGAAAAAGGGATTTGCCGTCATGGCTAATCCCTTTTTCTCTAACAGATGTATGGAACGTTTTTTTCATTTCCTTATCGTACACATTATTTTCTGTACGTAAGCGTCGATAACGGCTACGGCCGTAATGTTCACCACGTCGCGCACGGAACATTCAAAGTCAGTGAAGTGTATCGGCTTGTTCAGCCCCATTTGTATCGGGCCGATTATCTCAGCGTCAGGATTGAGGGCCTGCAGCAATTTATACGAAGTGTTAGCGCTCGACAGATTGGGAAACACAAGCGTGTTTACATCCTTGCCTTTCAGGCGTGTGAAGGGGTATTTGGCATCGCGCAGCTTGTTGTCGAGGGCGAAATTCACCTGCATCTCTCCGTCCACCGCAAGGTCGGGATACCGTTGCTGCATTTCTTCAACGGCGGCATGAACCTGCGCCGGACTGCCAGCCTCGTCGGTTCCGAAGTTAGAGTAGCTTATCATTGCCATTACAGGTTCGTCGTTAAAGAAGCGCACGGTGTTGGCCGACAGGCGCGCGATGTCAACAAGCACGTCTTTGTCCGGATGCCTGTTGATGAGCGTATCGGCAAGATAGAGTATGCCTTTCTTTGAATTGATGATATGCATCGTGCCGAAATGCTTGAACTGTGGCTGTATGCCGATTACTTCTTTTGCGACCTTTATCGTGTTGGAGTATTTTGTGTAAAGACCTGTTATGAAGGCGTCGGCATCGCCGGTCTCAACCATCATCATGCCGAAATAGTTACGCTCGAACATCTTATCATTTGCTTCTTGCAACGTGTATCCCTGCCGTTTGCGATTCTCTGTCAGAATACGGGCGTAACGTTCACGGCGGTCGTTCTCGCGGTCATGACGCAAGTTTACTATCTCTATGCCGTCAAGACTGAGGTCAAGCTCCTTTGCCAGTTTCTCTATGCGTTCATCGTTGCCAAGCAGAATCGGGTGGCAGATGCCTTCGTTCTTAGCCTGCACGGCGGCCTTGAGCATAGTCGGATGCGTGGCTTCGGCGAATACAACGCGCTGTGGATGCTTGCGTGCCGTCTCATATAGGTTCTGTGTAAGTTTCGACTCCTGACCGAGCATTTCGCGCAAGCGGTTCTTGTACTCGTCCCAGTCGGTTATCGTCTTGCGAGCCACACCGCTTTCAATGGCAGCTTTAGCCACGGCTGCCGACACTTCGGTGATGAGTCGCGGATCAACGGGTTTCGGTATGAAGTATGACGGGCCGAAGGTCAGTTTGTTTACTTGATAGGCATCATTCACAACGTCGGGCACAGGCTGCTTCGCCAAATCGGCTATGGCATTGACAGCGGCCATTTTCATTTCTTCGTTGATTGCCGTGGCATGCACGTCGAGAGCGCCTCGGAAGATGTACGGGAATCCTATCACGTTGTTAATCTGGTTGGGATAGTCTGACCGGCCGGTGCTCATCAGCACGTCAGGGCGACTGGCCATAGCGTCTTCGTATGATATTTCAGGTACGGGGTTGGCCAGTGCGAATACAATAGGGTTGTCGGCCATAGAACGCACCATGTCTTGCGTTAACACGTTGCCCTTCGACAGGCCAACAAATACGTCGGCACCCTTAATGGCTTCCTCGAGCGTATGAATGTCACGACGGTCAGTAGCAAACTGGCGTTTCTGTTCCGTCAGTTTTTCACGATCGCTGGTTATAACGCCTTTCGAGTCAAGCATCACGATATTTTCTTTCTTCGCGCCGAGTGCCATGTAAAGCTTTGTGCACGAAATAGCCGCTGCGCCGGCTCCGTTGACAACGATTTTCACTTTCGTAATGTCCTTGCCGGCCACTTCGAGAGCGTTTCTCAATCCTGCTGCAGATATGATAGCCGTGCCGTGCTGGTCATCATGCATCACAGGAATGTCGAGAGTGCGCTTCAGTCTTTCTTCTATGTAAAAACACTCCGGAGCCTTTATGTCTTCAAGGTTGATTCCTCCGAAGGTTGGAGCGATACGTTCCACGGCCTCGCAGAATTTCTCGGGGTCTTTCTCGTTGACCTCTATGTCGAATACGTCGATACCGCCATAAATCTTGAACAGCAGTCCCTTGCCTTCCATTACAGGCTTGCCGCTCATGGCGCCAATGTCACCTAAGCCCAGCACTGCAGTGCCGTTGCTTATTACTGCAACAAGATTGCCCTTATCTGTATATTTATAAACGTCATCGGGCGTTTTCTGTATTTCGAGGCACGGGAAAGCTACGCCCGGCGAATAAGCAAGGCTGAGGTCGGTCTGCGTACTGTAAGGTTTTGTTGGTTTTACTTCTATTTTTCCGGGTTTGCCGCTATGGTGGTATTCAAGGGCGGCTTCTTTAGTGATGTTTACCATATCGTTGATTTTTATATCTGTAGAATTTGTCTCGAAGTTGGTTTCGGTGTATAGGAGAATAAAACAAAGGCGGCAAACATGTGGTTTTGTTTACATACCGTATTAGTTTTCCGCCGTTCATTCGTCACATTTAATTTAATACGCCTTTTTACCTTTCCATTTGTATTAAAATCATGCGCAAAAATAAGAAAAATATATGTAACCAAATAGTTTTTTATAAATAATTTATTAACTTTGCAAATAAATAAAAGACTAGATATGCGCAAGACTGGCAACATGACAGCTTACCGTGAAAATCTGAGGCTGAAGATACTCGACACCGCCATGTCCCTTTTTAAGAAAAGGGGGATAAAGGCCGTAAGGATGGATGACATTGCCACGGATATGAGCATATCCAAGCGCACGCTTTATGAGATATACAGCAAAAAAGAGGATTTGCTTTTCGAGTGTGTGAAAAGAGAGAATGAAACTTTGACCAAGAAGATTGCCGACTATGCCATAGGTGCCGAAAACGAAATGGCTGTAGTGGCTTATTTCATCAAGTTGAGGCTTAAAGATTTAGGATCAATCAATCCGTTGTTTTTCACCGAAATGGGAAAATATGAACGGATACTTACATTTTTCAAAAGCAATAACGACAAGCAGGCCGAACGCTCACAAGAGTTCATGGTGAAAGGTATTGAACACGGCTTTTTCCGCGACGACCTGAATTATGACATTATAAACCGAATGGGCGAGGCTGCAATGGACTACGTTATGCGCACACGTCTTTATGAAAAATACAAGCTCGACGAGATATTCAATACGTTCGTGGTCGTTTTTATGCGTGGATGCTGCACGGAAAAAGGTCTTGAATATCTTGACAAGTTCACAACGGAGAATTAAATTAAGGGTTAAAAATTAAGAGTTAAGAAAAGTACCGCTGATACCTGTCACATATTTTCTTAACTCTTAATTTTTAACCCTTAATTATTTTACAGCCTGATGATTTGTTTTACCCCTTTTACGTTGCGCAGTTTTTTTATCAACTGTTCAAGGCGCGATGTGTCTTCAACGTTTACCGTCAGGTTACCGCTGAAGAGACCGTCGTGACTGTCAATATTGATGTTGCGCATCATGATTTTCTCCTCTTTTGATATTATACTAGTTATGTTGTTCACGATGCCTATGTCGTCGTTGCCGATGATTTTCAGTGTTATCGAATATTGCGAGCTACCTTTGCCGCTCCATTTTGCTTTTACGATGCGATAGCCGAAGCGTTTGCGCAATTCCGAGGCGTTAGGACAGTCGGTGCGGTGTATTTTTATTCCGCCGCTTACTGTAACGAACCCGAACACATCGTCGCCGTAAATCGGGTGGCAGCATTTAGCCAGCGTATAGTCGATTCCTTTCAGGTTGCGGTCGATTACCAGCACGTCGTCGTTTGAGTAGGCCAGTCCTTCGTTCGGGTTTTCATAACTGAAACCCTCCGCGCTGCGTGCTGCCTGTTGCTGACCGGCGTTGTTGTCGTGGTGAAGCAGCTCTTGGTATTTCTCAATTACTTGGTTTACGTCAATGCTGCCGTCGGCCAAATGACGGTAAAAATCATTAGCCTCTTTAAATCCCACCTTTTTTATTAAGTGCGACACCGTGCTTTCGTCAAACTCGATTTTTCTGTTTTTCAGTCTGCGTTCAAACATTTCCTTCGCGTATGCGCCGTCTTTCACCATAAGGTCTTTAAGCGCCATGCGTATCTTTGATTTAGCCCGACTGGTCTTTACGATGTTAAGCCATTCCTGTTTGGGCGTTTGCGTGTTGGATGTCATTATCTCCACTTGGTCGCCGTTGTGCAGGACATAGCGGAAAGTCACGGCCTTATTGTTGATTTTCGCTCCTACGCAGCGGTTGCCGATGTTTGAGTGTACACGGTAAGCGAAATCCAGCACGGTAGCCCCTTTTGGAAATTTCATAAGGTCGCCCTTGGGAGTGAAGACGAAAACCTCGTCTTCGTATAAGTCCATCTTGAACTGGTCGATGACCTGAAGGTCGTCTTTGTTTTCCAGCGCCGTGCGTATGCTGTTGAGCCATTCGTCCAGTCCGCTTTCACCTTTTACTCCTTTATAACGCCAGTGGGCGGCCAATCCGCGCTCGGCAACCTCGTCCATGCGCTCCGTGCGTATCTGTACTTCCACCCATTTGTTCTCGGGGCCTAGCACTGTGATGTGCAGACTCTCGTATCCGTTCGACTTAGGCACGCTCAACCAGTCGCGCATACGTTTAGGGTTAGGCTGGTACATGTCGGTTATCAGGGCGAACACTTGCCAGCATTGCATCTTTTCCTTGTCAAGCGGCGCGTCGAGAATGATACGTATGGCGAATAGGTCGTAAACGCCCTCGAATCCACACTGCTGCTTTTTCATTTTCTGCCAGATGCTGTGTATGCTCTTGGTGCGCCCTTTCATGTGGAACTTGAAGCCCGCCTCGTGCAGTTTCTGGTCTATCGGGGCTATGAACCGTTCGATGTATGCGTCACGGCTTTTCTTCGTGGCGTTGAGCTTCTCCTTTATCATGTAATACGCGTCGTGCTCAAGATACTTCAGGCTGAGGTCTTCCAGTTCACTTTTCAGTTTATACAGCCCCAGCTTATGGGCCAGCGGCGCATACAGGTAGCTGGCTTCTTCGCTCACTTCGGTCTTGGCGTCGATGTTTTCAGTGTCGCGTATCTGGCGCATCAGGTTTACACGGTCGGCTATCATGATAAGGATAACGCGCATGTCTTCGGCGAACGAGAGCAGCAGGTTGCGGAAGTTCTCGCTTTCGATTACCGGATTCTTCTTGTACAGGTCTTGTATTTTCGCAAGGCCGTGAATTATGCGCGCCACGCTGTCGCCAAACACGGTCTTAACGCTATCGCTGTCTTTCGTGAGCGAATAAAGCAGCACGGCCAGCACCCCGTCTCGTTTCAGTCCGATTTCTTCAACGGAGATGAGGGCAGTCTGGAGGCTTGTCACTATCGGGTTTAGCCCGAACACGTCTCTTTTCACGGTACCGTTTTCCAGTGCCGTCTTCAAGAATTTGAACACATTGCTAACGTCGACGCTGTCGACAGGCGAGCCTATGCCGTCGCGCAATTTGCGAATCAGGGCAATGGCTTCGCGTCGTTCCTCATGTGTGAATGTCAGTCCGTTCATCGATGCAAACTTACTTAATTTTTCCGAGAAAGCCCGTTTTTACCCTTCATAAAATGAGAATTGTAAGTTTTATTGCATAAAGTAATAACTTTTTAATGCCGTTAGTCGCATTTTATGAATGAAAAGTGTTATTTTTGTAGTTGATTTACATTATTTGACAAAACTAATACTTAACCTAATAAAAATACAATACTTATGTTATCACAAGATGATTTAAAACAGATTGCCGGGAAAGGCATCACCGAAGCCCAAGTGGAGGCTCAACTCGAAGAATTCAAACATGGTTTCCCTTTCTTGCGTCTTGAGGCTGCTGCGGCCATAGGCCGCGGAATAGAAGCCCCGGCCGAGAACGAACGCGCGAAATATATCGACGCATGGAACAACTACAAGGCCGAGGGTAAGAGCATCGTGAAGTTCGTGCCGGCCAGCGGAGCTGCCAGCCGTATGTTCAAGGACATGTTCGCTTTCCTCAACGGCGACCACGACACGCCGCAGACTGACTTTGAAAAGAAATACTTTGACAACATCACAAAGTTCGCGTTCTACGACGAGCTTGACGCAGCCTGCCGGAAAAATGAAGGCAAGGATATACCTACGCTCATGGCCGACGGCAATTACAAGGCCGTTGTGGCCAACATGCTTGAACCTAAAGGACTTAATTACGGTCAGTTACCAAAGGGCTTGCTGCTTTTCCACAAATATGCCGAAGGACCGCGCACTCCGCTTGAGGAGCATCTAGTCGAGGGCGCGCTTTACGCTGCGTCAGACGGAGTGGCACGCATCCATTTCACCGTAAGCCGCGAGCACCGCGAACTGTTCGAGAAGAAAGTGGCGGAAAAATGCGCGCAATACGCATCGAAATACGGTATAAAGTATGACGTGACTTTCTCTGAGCAGAAACCGTCGACCGACACTATTGCCGCCAACCCCGACAACACTCCTTTCCGCAATGAGGACGGTTCGCTGCTTTTCCGCCCGGGAGGCCACGGCGCACTGATCCAAAACCTTAACGACATCAATGCCGACGTAGTATTCATCAAGAACATTGACAACGTTGTGCCCGACCGTTTGAAAGACGACACTGTTACTTACAAACAGCTTCTTGCCGGCATGCTCGTTACGTTGCAGGCCAAGGCATTTGATTACCTGCGCCTGCTTGACACCGGGCAGTACACCCATGAGCAGTTGGAGGACATCATACGTTTCGTACAGCATGACCTATGTTGCCGCAAGGCCGACATCAAGCAGCTTGAAGACGCGGAATTGGTGGTTTACCTGCACGAGAAGCTCAACCGCCCGATGCGCGTCTGTGGAGTGGTGAAAAATGTCGGAGAGCCGGGTGGAGGTCCGTTCCTTACTTACAATCAAGACGGCACGGTGAGCCTGCAGATACTTGAAAGCAGCCAGATTGACAAGAGCAACGAGGAGTACATGAAGATGTTTACGGAAGGTACGCACTTCAATCCTGTCGACCTTGTATGCGCAATAAAGGATTATAAAGGGCGGCCGTTCAACCTGCCAGACTACGTAGACAAGACTACCGGCTTCATAAGCAACAAGAGCAAAAACGGCCGCGAGCTGAAGGCTCTCGAGCTGCCGGGCTTGTGGAATGGAGCGATGAGCAACTGGAACACGGTATTTGTAGAAGTTCCGTTGTCAACGTTCAATCCCGTTAAGACCGTAAATGACCTTCTGCGCGAGCAGCACCAGTAACAGCTTGTATGCCAGTGCGTTATGACTGGCTTTCCAAAAGGCGGCATTTCGCATTGCGAAATGCCGCCTTTTAGCTTGCCGTTTGCCGTGTTTTGCCGTGCCATTTGCGGCCTTTCACACCAACGGTTCTAAATGGCCGTCAGGCCGACTGTATATATTTGCTTAACAGTTAAACATCTGCAAAAGATGTGATGAATTGTATGATTTTCGTAATAAATATGTAACTTTGCACGCGTAAACTGAAACAGGATAAAAAGTTTTAATAAGAATACAATGGGAAAAGAGACTGCGGCACGTATACAGACTTCGTTCTTGAACGCAGCCGAAAAGCGTGTCTTAGTATGGCTGGCAAAAAAACAGCCGCGTTGGGTGACATCCGACATGCTTACGTTCTTGGGAGTCGGCGGCGCGGTTATTTGTGCGCTGGGCTTCATTCTCGCCAATTTCAATGTTTATTGGCTGTGGCTGTCGTCGTTCGGCCTTGTGGTAAACTGGTACGGAGACAGCCTTGACGGCACTTTGGCACGTGTGCGCAATACGCAGAGGCCGGTATACGGTTTCTTCATCGACCACACGCTTGACGCCGTTACGCAGTGCATCATGTGCGTTGGCGCCGGCCTTTCGCCCATGTTCAGGCTTGATGTCGCGCTTTTGGTGCTGGCCGGTTATCTTGTGCTTTCAGTTTATACTTACATCGGGGCGATACTCAAAGGCGAGTTCCGTCTTACGTACAGTAGTTTCGGCCCTACTGAGTTCCGCCTGATAGTCATACTGATCAACACGCTTTACATGTACACGTCGTGGGCTGACAACAGTTATTCGATTCTCGGTTTCGAGTATGGCGTGTTCGACGTGGTGGGCTTCGTCATCGCAGTCTTGCTTTTCTTGGTTTACCTTATACAATTTTTCAAGGACAAGAAAGTGCTGGCCGAGCAGGATCCTTTGAAAAAGTGAAAAATCAAGAATTAAAAGTTAAGACAATATGTTCAGCCTTAATAAGCATCCGGGCATATTTTCTTAACCTTTGATTCTTAACTCTAAATTAAACAAACGTATGTTGCGATACATCGAGTTTGTGGTAAGCCGGTTGTTCGGTACGGGTGTCGATACGCTTGTGCTGTGGCTGTTTTCCACTTATGTGTTTGACAGCTATTGGGGCGATTACATCGTTTCGCCGGTTATATCTTTCGAATTCGCAGTGTTTAGCAATTTTATTTGCTCCTATTGCTGGATATGGAAAAGCCGCATAGGCAACCGTTGCGCGTCAGATTTCAGCCGTAGGTTCGTTGTATTCAACTTGTCTTCGATATTGGGTTTCTTGATCAAGATGCTCTTTTTGTTATTGTTCGAAAGGATTTTCGGTTGGCCGGTGGTATGGTGCAACCTTGCCGCGTTGCTTATTTCAGGTTTGTTCAACTATTTCCTTGCCGAGACAGTGGTTTTTGGAAAGAAAGCTATTTTCTCCAAAATAAAAGATTGAGAGCAGGAATTTGAAAATCAAGAATTAAAAAATTAGCTCGAAAGCATATTTTCTTAACTTTTAATTCTTAACTCTTAATTTTATTGTGTTATCTTTGCATCTTGAAGAAATCGGGTCGTCACGGCCTGACGTTTTTTTATAAAAAGGATATATTTTATTAAGATGAGAGGCTCGATTGATTGCTTTTTGCCATGCGGCGACTTCGCTTCAGTGAACAATACGCTCAGGCAGTTGCGCGGAAGCCGCATGATACGACATATAAACCTGCTTGTTACGCAGGCTTTTGCCATGGGCCACGCCGTGCCTGACGGTTGCTCGTTCATTGTCGTCGACGGTCTTTTGTCATCGTCGACAATGCGTAGCATAGCCGAGAACGTAATGGCAGATTACGCTCTCGTGTTTTTGAAAGACGTGCCGGTGAGTCTCGGCCAATATGCCATACAGAGGATGATGCGTGTGGCAAGCGAGACCGACGCATCCATGGTATATGCCGACAGATTGTCGGTAATCGAAGGAGAGGCATTTCCGCATCCTGTGACAGACTGGCAGGAAGGCAGCCTGCGTGATGATTTCGATTTCGGATCGGTGGTGATGCTCAAAGCGTCTCTTTTGAAAAACTTTGCCGATGACATCGACGATTCCGATTACCAATATGCCGGGTGGTACGAACTTTGGCTCTATTTAAGCCGCCAAGGCGGCCTGTTCCACCTTAACGAGTTTCTTTATACAGAGAATGAGCGCGACATGAGGGCTAGCGGAATAAGGCAGTTTGATTACGTAAACCCGGCAAACCGCGCCGTACAAATAGAGATGGAGCGCGTCGTCACGGCTCATCTTGCCGCCGTAGGTGCGCTTGTCGATACTACGTATTATACGGAACCTGATTTCAGCGAACAGGATTTTTCCGTAGAAGCGACGGTCGTCATACCTGTACGTAACCGCGAGAAGACAATTTGCGACGCTGTTGACAGTGCGCTTTCGCAAAAGACTACGTTCCCGTTCAACGTCATCGTGGTTGACAACCATTCTACAGACGGCACGACCGCGCTGCTTGACGGATACTCAGACAACCGTCTGATACATATTATTCCGCGGCGTTCAGACCTCGGTATAGGCGGTTGTTGGAACGTGGCTGTCGATGACTGTCGGTGCGGACGTTTCGCCGTACAGCTTGACAGCGACGACCTTTATTCCTCCCCCTCGACCTTGCAGACTATCGTTGACGCGTTTTATGAGCAGCGGGCGGCCATGATAATCGGTAGCTACAGGATGTGTGATTTCGATTTGAACACCCTGCCGCCGGGCCTGATAAGCCACTCTGAATGGACCGATAAAAACGGATGCAACAACGCTCTCCGCATCAACGGCCTTGGCGCTCCGCGCGCATTTTTCACCCCTTTACTGCGGCAGATACGTTTTCCGAACACAAGTTACGGCGAGGATTACGCTCTCGGTTTGGCTTTCAGCCGCCGTTACAGAATAGGGAGAATATATACCGAGCTTTATCTTTGCCGCCGGTGGGGAGGCAACAGTGATGCCGCGTTGAGCGTGGATAAGGTGAACGCCAATAATTTATATAAAGACCGGCTGCGTACCATTGAGCTTATGGCCCGTAAGAAAATGAATGCCGGTGACGGCATGACTCACGGCGATGATTCCTTATGGCGTTTTTTCAGCCGCCAGTTGGAGACATGGGACTTGGCGCGCCGTAGCTTCCGCAGTCTGCAAGACGTACAAGTGAAAGAACTTGCCGATCCTTCGTCAGCCATGCTTTCCCTTGGCGTGCAGCATAATCCGGCGCGTATCGTTTCCACGGGAGCGTCTGTCGCAAAGGAAGATGTAAGTCACAGGCCATGTTTCTTGTGCCACGACAATCGTCCGGCAGAACAAATGGCAAAACGGTTTGACGGAGAATTTGAGATATTAGTCAATCCTTATCCCATCCTGCCGGTGCATTTCACCATACCGTCGCGTCGCCATCAGCCTCAGCGAATATCCGGAAATTATGTCAGGATGTTGCGTTTTGTTGAGACTTATCCTGACATGATGGCTTTTTACAACGGCCCTGAGTGCGGCGCGTCGGCTCCCGACCATCTACACTTTCAAGCCGGAACGAGCAGGCGGTTGCCATTGTTGGCCGAGTGGCATAAGTTTAGGCGCAGCCTGATAAAATTATATTCGCTAAACAACGAGAACGACATCTCGCTGGTGACAGGCTGGGTTTGCCCGGCTTTGCTTATACGCTGTGCCGACATAGAGGCAGGAGACAGACTGTTCAGGCGTGTGTTTGACGCCCTGCCTTTACGTGAAGGGCAGTCAGAACCGATGATGAATATCATCACTTGGATTGATACAGGACATTTCATGACTGTTATATTTCCACGCTGGAAGCATCGCCCTGCATGTTATTATGCAAAAGACGAGGACAAAATGCTGGTTAGTCCGGGAGCGCTTGACATGGGTGGACTTGTCATTACACCTAGAAAGGAAGATTTTGAACGCATGACAATGGCTGCTGCCGTTGGAATATTACGTGAAGTTTCGCTGCCGGCTGACGAGATGCAGACTGTCGTAGAAAGAATAAAAGAAGTTTCGCCTGTTGATGAGAGCATTTTTTCCGACGGTTGCGAACCGTGTGTTCAGGTGGGAATTGTCAGCGCCTCGAGCATCAGTTTTATGTTAAATGGAGAGTTCGAGGCTAAAGGCGAGGTTATGACTGGTCGCCAACAAGTGGCTTTTTCGGAAGGAGGCATCTTGTGGAACGGTAATATTTACCGCGAACTTACGTTTACACCTAACGGCGAAAATTCATCGTTCACGCTTGATAATGTTACGATAGGCGTTAATTTCCATTGGCAGCGGCAGGAAGCCCAAACGTTTCAAGGAACGTTGAGGCTTGTTGTTGAGGCCGAAAAAGTGTGTGCAATCAACAGCCTGCCGGTCGAAGATTATCTCGTAAGTGTTATTTCGAGCGAAATGAAAGCGACATCGTCTATCGAGTTTCTCAAGGCACACGCCGTAATATCACGTAGTTGGCTGTTGGCCCAGATAGAGCATCGCAACAGACAGGACACAGGCGGTAGTGGTTTCTTTTCATTCGTCAAAAAGGACGATGAACTGATACGCTGGTATGACCGGGACGACCATACGATTTTTGACGTATGCGCCGACGATCATTGTCAGCGTTATCAAGGTATAACCAAGGCAACGAACATACATGTGGAGCAAGCCGTAAAAGATACGCGCGGACAGATTTTGATGTCGGGCGGAGAAATTTGCGATGCCCGTTTCAGCAAATGTTGCGGCGGAGTTACAGAGGAGTTCCAGTACTGTTGGGAGAACAGGCCGAAACCGTATCTTGTCGCACTGCGTGATACTGATGACAAACAGGCTACCGTTCCCGACCTTACAGACGAAGCTGAGGCTGACCGCTGGATTCGCTCTTGCCCTGAGTCATATTGTAATACGACAGATAAAAAGACACTTTCACAGGTTCTCAATGATTACGACCGGGAAACATCTGACTTTTACCGCTGGCATGTGGAATATACGCAAGAGCAGCTTTCCGCTTTAATACAAAAAAAGTTGAATATCGACTTCGGACAGATTATCGACCTTGTGCCTGTGGAGCGCGGTCGTAGCGGTCGTATCTGCAAGTTGAGGATTATCGGAACAAAACGTACGTTTACAATAGGTAAGGAGCTTGAAATACGCCGCACGCTCAGCGAAACCCACCTTTACAGCAGCGCATTCGTGGTAGACAAATTCGGCGATGACGGCGGAGCACCCTCGCGTTTCGTCATCACCGGCGCGGGGTGGGGGCACGGAGTCGGCCTCTGCCAGATTGGAGCCGCCGTAATGGGCGAACGTGGTTGCAAATATAATGAAATCCTTTTGCATTATTATCGCGGTGCGGAGATAAGGAAAATATATAGTTAATTAAGAAATAAGAGTTAAGAATTAAGAAAGACCCGTTGGCGTTTCATCTGCCGGCAACGTATTTTTTCTTAATTTTTAACTCTTAATTCTTAACTCTTAAAGTCATGAATAACAGATTAAGCAAAAATCCTTGGAGCTGGGTTCCCTCGCTGTATTTCGCCGAGGGACTGCCTTATGTGGCGGTGATGACAATATCGCTCGTGCTCTATAAGCAGTTGGGACTGACCAACGCCGAAATCACTTTCTATACCTCATGGCTCTACCTGCCGTGGGTCATCAAGCCGCTGTGGAGTCCGTTTGTAGACATCATAAAGACAAAACGCTGGTGGATAATAACCATGCAGTTACTTGTCGGCGCAGCGTTCGGCGGCGTTGCGTTCACGATTCCTACCGATTTTTGGCTTCAGGGCACGCTTTGCTTCTTTTGGTTGATGGCATTCAGCAGCGCAACCCACGACATCGCGGCAGACGGATTCTATATGCTGGGCCTTGACGAGCACAAGCAAGCGTGGTTTGTCGGCATACGCAGCACGTTCTACCGGTTGGCCACTATCTTCGGACAAGGTTTTCTTGTTATGGTAGCAGGCAACCTGCAGGTAATATTCCGTGGCAGCATACGCTATTCGTGGAGCCTGATGTTTTACGGTGTTACCGGACTGTTCATCGCCCTGTGGCTATGGCACAGCTACGTGTTGCCCTGCCCGTTGTCAGACCGCAAGCGGCGCAACGCAAGCGCAGCTGACATCTGGGGCGAGTTGTGGCACTCCGTAAGGACTTTCTTCACGAAGTTTCCTCTTAGGGAAACAGTGTGGGCTTTTCTCTTCATGTTGTGTTACCGTATGCCTGAAGGATTGCTGGCCAAGGTGTCGTCGCTCTTCCTTATTGACAGCGGAAGCAGCGGAGGATTGGGGCTTTCGCCTCAGGAATACGGCTTTGTGCAGGGCACTGTCGGTATCGTCGGCCTCACCTTGGGCGGCATTCTCGGCGGAATGGCGGCAGGCAAGGACGGACTTAAGCGATGGCTTTGGCCGATGGTGTGCGCCATAACACTGCCAGATCTTGTGTATGTCTACCTGAGTTACGTCATGCCGTCAAGCCTTGTGATAATCAACGCCTGCGTTTTCGTTGAGCAGTTTGGCTATGGTTTCGGCTTCACGGCCTACATGCTCTACCTTATTTATTATAGTCAGGGGGAGTATAAGACTTCACATTATGCCCTCTGCACGGCTCTTATGGCACTCTCAATGATGCTTCCCGGATTGGTGGCGGGCTGGCTGCAGGAGCTTGTCGGCTATCTATGGTTCTTTATTATCGTTGTGTTGCTTTGCGCGATGACGTTTATCGTGGCTGCGTTTGTGAAGATAGACCCTGAGTTTGGAAAGAAAGAGGAATAAGAAAATGGATACTCGTGAACGTAAAATATATCGTGTTACAGTGCTGGGCGGCGTTGTCAACGTACTGCTTGTGGCCTTGAAGTTCGCCTTTGGAATATTAGGACGCTCGTCGGCGATGATTGCCGATGCCGTACATTCACTCTCCGACCTTGTCACCGACGTTGTGGTCATTGTTTTTGTCAAGCTCAGTAATAAGCCGCAGGACAGCGACCATGACTACGGCCACGGCAAATATGAGACTCTTGCAACGGCTTTCATTGGGCTCGCTTTGTTCGCGGTGGGCGTTATGATACTTTACGGCGGGGCCGAAAAGATAGCCGCAGCATTGCGTGGCGAGCTGCTTCCGCAACCCGGCATGATAGCATTTTGGGCGGCGTTGATAAGCATAGCGGCCAAAGAATGGTGTTATCGTTTCACCGTAAAGACGGGCCGCGACGTCGAGTCGCAGGCCGTCGTGGCCAACGCATGGCATCACCGTAGCGACGCTTTCTCGTCTATCGGTACGGCGTTGGGCATCGGCGGCGCGATATTCTTAGGTGAACGTTGGACGGTTCTTGACCCTATTGCGGCCGTTATTGTCAGCATTTTCATTATAAAGACTGCTCTTGCGCTTATGAAACAGGCATCTGACGAGTTGCTGGAAAAGAGCCTTCCCGACGAGGTTGAACGTAAAATAAAGAATATAGCCGAATCTGAAGACGGCGTAAGCGGCATACATAATCTACGTACACGCCGCATCGGCAACCGCATATCGATAGAGATGCATCTGCGTATGCCCGGCGAACTGACCCTCTACGAAGCCCACCGCCGCGCCACGGAGATAGAGCAGGAACTGCGTTGCCACTTCGGCGACGGCACGTATATAAACCTCCATATAGAGCCTTTGAAGATAAACGGGCGCTACGTAGAGCCTTGTAAAATCAAGAGTTAAACACTAAAAATCAGAGTTAAGCCAATTAAGAGTTAGGAATATGGTGTTCTTGGCTGACAACAGGCTTGCCGGCACTGTCATTGCAGCATCGACAAGATTGATTTATGTATCCTTTCATAGAAAGCGTTTCAAGCCCCGCCATATATTGAGATGCCGTAACCGTAAATGATGTTATGGATGTAAAGTCATTCAAACTGTACCTATCAGCCGTTTGCCACGTCATGTTGTTATAGCATGTTGTCAATGTTTTGTAAATCAGCTTGTTAGCGTTGTTTTGCCGACAAGTGTGATTCGGTGTTGCAAAAGGCCGTCTTTTAGCGTGTAAAAGACGGCCTTTTAGCGTGCGATTTGCGGCCTTTTGCAACGCTGTTTGCCGTCAATCGCATTTTTACCAGTATCAGGCTACTGTTTCGTCAGCAATCATCGCCGGTACAGGCACAGACGTGAAAAAATATAATTTTAGAGCAGCGTATGCGGAAATATAAAATAAAATGAGTAAATTTGCCGACTAAATGAATACAATTGAACTGCAAAAAGTAAAGCAACGGTACAACATCGTGGGTAACTGCGACGGCTTGAACCGTGCCATTGACGTGGCCTTGCAGGTTGCGCCGACAGACTTGTCGGTGTTGATTATCGGCGAGAGCGGCGTAGGCAAAGAAATAATACCGCGCATAATACACGACAATTCGCCGCGCAAGCGCGAGAAATACTTTGCGATAAACTGCGGTTCGATACCCGAAGGCACCATTGACAGCGAACTGTTCGGTCACGAGAAAGGCTCTTTTACAGGTGCCATAGGCGAGAGCGAGGGTTACTTCGGAGTGGCAAACAAGGGTACTATATTCCTTGACGAGGTAGGCGAACTGCCATTGGCCACGCAGGCCCGTCTGCTGCGCGTGCTCGAAACGGGTGAATATATCCGCGTCGGCGGACAGAAAATAATGAAAACCGACGTGCGCATCGTGGCCGCCACAAACGTGAACATGCGCAAGGCAGTAAGCGAGGGGCGGTTTCGCGAGGACTTGTATTACCGACTGAACACCATACCTGTACAAATGCCGCCGCTGCGCGACCGTGGCGAAGACATCGTATTGCTTTTCCGCCTGTTCGCAATGCAAATGGCCGAGAAGTACCGTTTGCCGAAAATAACGCTTACAGACGATGCCAAGGCCGTGCTGATGAAATACAAATGGCCGGGCAACGTGAGGCAGTTGAAGAACATAACCGAACAAATGTCAGTGCTCAGCGAAAACCGCGTGATAGACGGAGTGGCCATACACAAGTTCATACCTGAAGACGCTGAGAGCACGCAGCTGGCCACTGTGACCCAT